>Ga0209475_10000691_pt1 | contig 57151 bp, 56 predicted proteins | sample tdDd471_FD_187128 | JGI IMG/M metagenome (GOLD analysis project Ga0209475, IMG submission 187128) | Marine sediment microbial communities from the Atlantic coast under amendment with organic carbon and nitrate - tdDd47.1 (SPAdes)... | ecosystem: Environmental > Aquatic > Marine > Coastal >... | reverse complement strand
GGGTGAAGACGTGCGACGACACCCCGTCCTCGAACTCCTCGCCGAGCTTGCCGATGATCACCCAGTCGTCGCGCTGTCCGGCCAGCAGCCGGCCCAGCCGCTCCTCGCTGGCGCCATAGGCCGGCGCGGTGTCGAGCAGGTTGATGCCGAGCGAGCGGGTCAGCGCCAGCAGATCGGCCAGCGTGTCCTCGTCCGGCAGTTCGAAGCCGCTCGGGTACTTCACGCCCTGGTTCCGCCCGAACTTGACGGTGCCGAGGCCGAGCGGCGAGACGCGCAGCCCGGTGCTGCCGAGGTCGACCGGCTTCATTTTGACGAGATCCATGCCGCCCTGTTCCATGCCGCGTTGTCCCACGGTGCGGCGGCGTAGTCGACCGGCGGCAGGTCGGAGAAGTCGGTCGTCCGTCCGGACGGCGCGACGCCGAGCCGCTCGATCTCGGCCGCCACCATGTCGCCGAGCATCGGCGCGAAGGTCAGCTTGGTCGGCCAGCCGTACAGCACGTTGCCGGCGCGGTGCAGGGTCGGGGTGTCGGGCATGTGGAAGCCCTGGGTCCGGCCCTCGACCCGGTCGATCGGCAGCGCCGCCCACTCGATCCCGTCCAGGTCGACCGCCGGCAGGTAGTCGCGGAACGCCTTGCGGGCGGCGGCGTAGACCTCCCTGGGATCGGCCTCCTTGGCGCGCTCGGCGACCGCCGCGCCGAGATACCAGACCAGGGTGCCGTCGGCGGTCTCGTGGGTGGTCACGGTCGCCACCGGCTTGTCGGAGGTGCCGACCAGATGGGCGTACAGCGGGAACGGCGCCGGCCGCATCAGCCCCTGCAGCAGCGGCCGGTGCTGGGTCTCGAGCCCGTCGTCGTGCCGGTTGCTCCGCGCGATGCCGTGGTTGCTGCCGGCGGCGGTGACCAGCACGGCGCGCGCCTCGATGCCGTGGTCGCGCAGGAACGCCAGCGGCTCCGCCGCCTCGGCCGCGGGAATTTGGCGGACGGAGTCGCGATACGGGTCGGCCAGCGCGCGCAGGATGCCGGGTACGTCGAGCACCGGCTCGTCCATGAACACCGCCGAGCCCCGGAAGCCGGAGGCCTTCAGCCCGTCCGGCCACTCCGACGCGGCCAGGGTGCGGGCGTTGCCGCCGAGCGCCCGCTGCGCGACCAGCCGGGTCAGGCCGCCGAGGATGCCGCCCGGGATCAGCAGCATCTGCGAGTCGGCCCGGGTCCGGGCCGCCGACAGGTCGACCTCGCCCTCGCCGCGCAGGGCCGCGCGCCAGCGGTCCGGCATGGCGCTGATCGACCGCGCGGTCTCGTTCACCTTGCCGGCCAGCGAGTACTTGAGCCCCGAGTGGATGATCCCCTGCGACGCCAGGGTCTGCCCGCAGCCGATCGCCTCGCGCTCCAGCAGCAGCACGTCGAAGCCGGCCCGCTTCAGCCGGTTGAAGCACCAGAGCCCGGCGATGCCGGCGCCGACGATGGCGATGTCGATGGTCCTGGTCATGCGGCTCCCGTGGCGCCGGCGCTCACGGTCGAGGGCCGGCCGTTGCAGCGCATAGCGCGCCGGGACCGATCATAACAACCGTCATCGCCCGGCATGGTCACTCCCGGCATGGTCACTCCCGGCATCGGCCTTCCCGGCATCGGCCACCCAGACCAGCCCGTGCCAATCCGGCAGGTCGGGACGCGGCAAGGCAAAATCGCGCGCAGGATCCCGGCGCAGGCTCAGCCGCACCATCACCGCCTGCGAGCGGGTGTTGTCCGGCGCGGTATAGGCGAGCACCTCCTCCAGGCCGCACCGCTCGAACCCGTCTTGCAGCGCCGCCGCCGCGGCTTCGGTCGCGTAGCCCCGGCCCCAGGCCGCCCGCGCCAGCCGCCAGCCGACGTCGAAATGCGCCCCCAGCAGGTGGCCGGCCGCCGACGGCATGATCCCGGCATAGCCGAGGAAGCCTCCGTCGCGGTCCTCGACGGCCCAGCGGCACAGCCCGGTCCGCGCGAACGTCGCGGCGTAGCGGTCCAGCTTGGCGTCGGCGACCGTCCGGTCGATCGGCCCGCCGAGGTCGGCCATCACCTCGGGATCGGCCAGCATGGCCGCGAAGGCCTCGCGGTCGCCGTCCCGCCAGGGGCGCAAGCGCAATCGGGCAGTGTCGATGACCATCGGGCGCCTCCCGGTCGCCGGGGAATCAGGCCGCGCCGACGCCGACCTTGATCCGCCGGTTCTGCCGGCCCTTGTTGTCGACCTTCAGGATGCGCGCCGGGCGGGCCTGCCCGGTCGAGGGGAGATGGGTGCCGCCGCAGGCCTGGCGGTCGAGCCCGGCGATCTCGACGATCCGCACCCGGCCGTCGGGGGTCGGCGGCGGCGCCACCGACTTGCTGCGGAACATGCCTGGGATCGCCTCGGCCTCTTCCCGCGGCATATAGGCGGCGCCGACCGCAAGGTCCTGGCGGATGACATCGTTGATCGCCGGCTCGAGCGCCCGCAGCGAGGCGCTGTCGACGCCCGGCAGGTCGAAGTCGACCCGGAACGTGCCGTCGGCCGAGAGCTGCGCGCCGGTCAGCAGGGCGCCGCCATGCGCCTGATAGACCAGGGCGTTCAACACATGGGCCAGCGTGTGGAGCTCGCACATCAGGTGCCGGAACCCGGCGTCGACCTCCAGCAGCACCGTCCCGGGCGGCTCGCCCGCGCCGGCGAAGCGGTGCCACAGGCCGCGTTCGTCCGGCTCGACACCCTCGAACGCCATAGCGCCGCCGGACCACGTCAGTCTGCCGCGGTCGGCAAGCTGGCCGCCGCCGCCGGGAAAGAACGGCGAGCGGTCGAGCAGGACCGCACCGGGCCGCCGGTCGAGCACGGTCGCCTCGACCACCAGGGCTTCGGGATGCTCGATGTACCAGGGACGGGTCACCGTCGGGCCTCGCCGGGTCTCGGAATCGGTCGGCGCGATCCTCCCGCCCGGCGCCCCCGCACGCAAGCCCGGCACACAGCCTTGGCGGCTCTGCCGGTTGCGGCCCGGGGCCGCGCGTGCCATATGCCGGAGAGGAGGTGAGCCATGCAGACTCAGAGCCGGTTCTTCGACGACATCGCCCGCGTCGCCAACGGTGCCCTCAGCGCCGCCGCCGGCGTGCGCGCCGAGATCGAGCAACTGGTCCGCCAGCAGTTCGACCGCTTCCTGGCCGACCGCAACCTGGTGACCCGCGAGGAGTTCGAGGCGGTCGAGGCGATGGCCGCCAAGGCCCGCGAGGAACAGGAGAAGCTGGCCGCCCGGGTCGCCGAGCTCGAGGCCGCCCTGGCTGCCAAGACCCCGGCCACCAAGACTCCGGCCCGCAAACCGGCCGCGGCCACCGCCAAGCCGGCCGCCACCCGCCGGCGTGCTGCGACCGCCGCCCGGCGTCCGGCGCCGCGCCGCAAGAGCAGCGACGAGACTCCGTCGGGCGCCGACGAATAGGCCGCCGAAAAACAGGTGATTCGCGGCCTCCGCGCGCCGGTCGGGGAATAGATTGGATTTGCACGAACATTTCCACTGCTCGACGGGTCGGACGGCTTTCGTCCGATTTCAACACCTTCGCGGACTAGCCTATATCTACCTGTGAATCTTTTTTGACCCGCGAAATCTAGTGTTGAACCGCGATTCCGACTTTGAAATCCTAACTCTCGTGGTGACTCGGCGGCCTGCGCCACAAGATGTGGCCGACAAGCGACCCTGTCGGCCGCGCCTGGGCCGCTCCGACGCGCCGGCCTGCGCGCCAGAAGGGAGCCTTTCGATATGTCCCTGACCTATGTCGACTCCAGCACGGCCCAGCCCCACCCGCTCGACCTGCTCGAGGAGCTGGTCGGTGCCAACGACTGGGCCTTCGACCGGGCCGGGCCGGACGAGCTTGCGGTCGAGATCGCCGGGCGATGGTGCGACTACCGCCTGTACTTCCTGTGGCAGGAGGATCTCGGCGCGCTGCACTTCTCCTGCCTGCTGGAAAGCCGGGTGCCGGTCGAGAAGCGGCGCGAGGTCAGCCTGCTGCTGGCGCTGCTGAACGAGAAGATGTGGCTCGGCCATTTCGACCTGTCGTCGGACGACGGCACCCCGATGTTCCGCCACACCCTGCTGGTGCGCGGCGCCGGCGGCGTCTCGGTCGAGCAGATGGAGGATCTGGTCGAAGTGGCGCTCGGCGAGTCCGAGCGGTTCTTCCCGGCCTTCCAGTTCGTGATCTGGGGCGGTAAGACTGCCGAGGAAGCGGTCGCTTCCTCCCTGCTGGACGTCCAAGGCGAGGCCTGACGCGGGCGGGGCGCGGCGACCGCCGGGCCCGAGACAACGCGAGGCATCGTCATGACTGTTGCGCCCCTGCTCCTGATCGGCTGCGGAAAGATGGGCGGCGCCATGCTGGCCGGCTGGCTGGACGGGCCGGAGGCCTCCGGCGGCGTCCACGTGGTGGAGCCGCACGGCGGATCGCTCGGCGGGCTGGCCGAGCGCAAGGAGGTCACCGTCCACGCCAGCGCCGACACCGTGCCGGCCGACCTGACGCCCGGCACCGTGGTGCTGGCGGTCAAGCCGCAGACCATGGATGCGGCGCTGGAGCCGCTGAAGCGGTTCGTCGCCCCCGGCACCTGCTTCCTGTCGATCGCCGCCGGCAAGACCATCGGCTATTTCGAGAAGCACCTCGGCACCTCGGCCGCGGTGGTCCGCGCCATGCCGAACACCCCAGCCGCGGTCGGCCGCGGCATCACCGCCTACGTCGCCAACGCCAACGTGACCGCCGACCAGAAGACCCGGGCGCACCGCCTGCTGGAGGCCGTCGGCGAGGTGCTGGAGGCCGACGGCGAGGACGCGATCGACGCGGTCACCGCGCTGTCCGGCGGCGGCCCGGCCTACGTGTTCCTGCTGATCGAGACCCTGGCGGCTGCCGGCGTGAAGGCCGGCCTGCCCGAGGAATTCGCGATGAGGCTGGCGCGCGCGACGGTCTCCGGCTCCGGCGAGCTGGCCCGCCGGTCGTCCGAGCCGGCCTCGCAGCTCCGTATCAACGTCACCTCGCCCGGCGGCACCACGGCCGAGGCCCTGAAGGTGCTGATGGACCCGGAGACCGGCATCCAGCCGATCTTCGACAAGGCGATCGCCGCGGCGACCGCGCGCTCGAAGGAACTGGCGGGGTAACCGGCGGCTCTTCCGGACCTGCCGGATAGGTCCCGGCTCTCCGCGACCGTGTCGCTACGGCCGGGATGAGGACCCTGGGCGGCCAGCCCTTTCCCCTGATCCCGGACCGGTCCGCCGCGGGCGGATCGGAACCGGAACCCGAGCCACCCACTGGACGCCTCCGCCAGCACGGGCAATATGACGGCCATGACCGACATCGCCTCCGGGGCCGCGCAGGCCACCCTCGACGCCTTCCTGGACGCCGCCCTCGACCTCGCCGCCGAGCGCGGATGGCTGTCGCTGACCGCCGGCGAGGTGACGGCCCGCTCCGGCGCCGCGGCCTCGGTGCTGGGCGGCTTCGGGCCGTTCCGGCCGCGGCTGCTGGCGCGCCTGATCGAACGGATCGACGCCGGCATGCGCGACGGCCTGGACGACGACGCCCGCGATCCGGCGCTGCCGGTCCGCGACCGGCTGTTCGAGGCGCTGATGGCCCGGCTGGACGTGCTGAGCGCCCGGCGCGACGGCATGCTGGCGGTGCTGCGCGGCGTGCCGCTCGATCCGCCGTCGGCGCTGGCGGCGCTGCCGTTGCTCGGCCGCTCGATGGCCCGGACGCTGGAGGCGGTCGGCGAGTCGCCGCTGCCCCCCTGCGGCCCGCTCAAGGTCAAGGGGCTGTCGCTGGTGTGGCTTGCCACGCTGCGGGCGTGGCTGTCCGACGACAGCCCGGACATGGCGGTAACCATGAAGGCGCTTGATTCCGCTTTGGCCCGTGCCGAGGAGGCCGCCAACTCCTTCCTGCCGGGCGCGCGGCGCCGGCCGGCCGCCGACTCGGCCGAGGCGTAACGGAAATGACTTCCGGCTTGCGAGTGGCCCGCGGTGGCGGTTAAGTTCCCGCGCGCTTTGACGGGGCGGTCGTCCCGCCGCCCGGCGTACCGCCCACCAACCCGGTCCGCGCATGAGCCCTCGTGATCCCAAGATCCTCGCCTGCAACAGCAACCGCCCGCTGGCCGAGGCTATCGCCGCCTACCTGAACCTGCCGATGACCAAGGCCGACATCCGTCGGTTCTCGGACATGGAAGTGTTCGTCGAGATCCAGGAGAACATCCGCGGCGAGGACGTGTTCGTCGTGCAGCCGACGAGCTATCCGGCGAACGACAACCTGATGGAGCTGCTGGTCACGCTGGACGCGCTGCGCCGCAGCTCGGCGCGCCGGGTGACCGCCGTCATCCCGTACTACGGCTATGCCCGTCAGGACCGGAAGTCGGGCCCGCGCACGCCGATCTCGGCCAAGCTGGTCGCCAACCTGATCACCAAGGCGGGCGCCGACCGGGTGCTCACCATCGACCTGCACGCCGGGCAGATCCAGGGCTTCTTCGACATCCCGACCGACAACCTGTTCGCCGCACCGGTGTTCATCGACGACATCCAGGCGCGCTACGGCGACGAGAAGCTGGTGATCGTGTCGCCGGACGTCGGCGGCGTGGTGCGCGCACGCGCGGTCGCCCGGCGAATCGACGCCGACCTGGCGATCATCGACAAGCGCCGCGAGCGTGCCGGCGTGTCCGAGGTGATGAACATCATCGGCGACGTATCCGGCCGGCGCTGCGTGCTGGTCGACGACATCGTCGATTCCGGCGGCACCCTCTGCAACGCCGCCGAGGCGCTGATCGAGGCCGGCGCGACTTCGGCCGACGCCTACATCACCCACGGCGTGCTGTCGGGCGGCGCGGTCGCCCGCGTCACCTCCTCGCCGCTGTCGTCGCTGGTGACCACCGACTCGATCCAGGCGACCGCCGCCGTGCGGGTCGCCCGCAACATCCGCCAACTCACGATCGCGCCGCTGCTCGGCGAGGCGATCCGGCGGATCAGCGAGGAACGCTCGGTCTCCAGCCTGTTCAACTGACGGCGGGCGCAGGCCGACGTCATCCCGGACGCCGCAGCGCGGCGATCCGGGATCCACGACCTCACATCATGCCCATCGGGCTGAGCAGGAGCTGGTCGGCGGTCTGCTTCTGCTGCTCGTCGAGCACGGCGTAGAGCGCCTCGGCCGGGCCCTTGAGCGCCTTCAGCGCTTCGAGCCGCGCCGTGAGAGCGGCCTCCATCCACGCCAACCGGTCGGGCACGGTCATCGTCATCGCCTGGCCCATCATCCCCTGGCCAGGCATCGTCCCGCCGGGCTTGCCGGCACCCGCCTGCCCCATCATGCCCCGCTGCATGGTGCCGCGCTGCATGGAGCCGGGCTGCATCGGCATCGTCCGGGAGTCCAGGGCCTGCTTCGCCTGCGCCCGCAGGACTTCGGCGAACCGGCTCCACTGCGGTGCCTGCGCGTCGGTGATGGCGAGCTCGGCCTTGAGGAACGCAAGCCGTCCCTCGATGTGACGGGCCCCGCCCATCATTCCAGGGCCCATCATCATGCCCGGGCCCATCATCGACCCGTGCATGGCGCCCCAGTCGGAATCGCCGTCCGTCGCCCGATGCGCCAATGCCGGCGTGCCGGCCAGCGCCGCGACCAGCGCGGCGGCCAGGATAGAGGTACGCATAACCGGTACCCTCCTCTGTATCGCGTTGAGGCACGCACCCTGTTCCCCGCCACGCCCGGCCGCATTGCTTCAGATCAACCGGCGGTCGTTTGGCAACGACGCCGCGGCGGGCGCATAGTCGCAGGGTGACCAGGACTGCAGAGGAGTCACCGGTGAACGGAACCCTCACCATCGGGCAGGCGGCCAGCGCCGTCGGCTGCAACGTCCGAACGATCCGCTATTACGAGCAGATCGGCCTGCTGCCGTCGCCGGTCCGCACCGACGGCAACCAGCGTCGGTTCCTGCCCTCCGACCTCAAGCGCCTGGCGTTCATCCGCCATGCCCGCGAGTTCGGCTTCTCGCTCGACGAGATCCGCACGATGCTCGATCTGTCCGACCGGCCGGGGGAGTCCTGCAATACGGTGACCGACATCGCCCGGTCCCGGCTGGCGGAGGTCGAGCAGCGGCTGCATCGGCTGTCCGCCCTGCGCGACGGCCTCGCGGCCATGGTGACCGGCTGCCAGGGCGGCGCCATGTCCGACTGCCGGATCGTCGAGGCACTCGCCGGCGACCGCGGGTGAGACTTGAACCTCCAGCAACTGGAGGTCCTAAGCTCTCCGAATAGCGCGACACCGAGCCCACGGTGCCGCGACATAACGACAAGAGGGCTTGGGGGTGGACGCTCCACTGGATCGGCTGCTGCACTGGGCATTCCGGATCGCGGCGCTCGTGTGCTTTCCGTTGCTGGTGACGATCTCGATCTACGACATCGTCGGCCGGCAGTTCATGAATACCGGCTCGACCGCCCTGCAGGAGCTGCAGTGGCACCTGTTCTTCGGCAGCGTGATGCTGGCGCTCGGCTGGGTGTACCTGCGGGACGGACACGTCCGCATCGACATCTTCCGGGCCCGCTGGCCGGAGCGGCGGCGGCACGTCGTCGAGATCGCCGGCATCCTCCTGGCTCTGGTCCCGTTCGCCCTCCTGCTGATTCTCGCCGGCGGGGAGCAGGCCTGGATCGCCTTCGAGAGCGGCGAGCATTCGCAGGCCGCCATGGGCCTCGGCCAGCGCTGGATCGTCAAGAGCCTGATGCCGATCGGCGGCGTGTTGCTGCTGTTGTTGGGACTTCTGATATTGCGCCGCTCGATCGCCCGGCTGCGCGGCACGGAGCCGGACGAGACCGGGCGGACCGGCCGATGACGGAGATGCTCCCCGAGACGCTGGTCTACTGGCTGCAGGACTGGCTGCCCCTGCTGATGGCCGGGTCGCTGGCGGTGCTGCTGTTCAGCGGCTACCCGGTGGCGCTGGTGCTGTCGCTGGTCGGCCTGGCCTTCGCCGGCATCGGCATGTCGCTCGACCTGATCTCGGTGATGGAGATCACCAACATCACCGCCCGCATGTATGGCTCGGTCGGCGAGAACCTGCTGTACCCGTCGGTGCCGATGCTGATCTTCATGGGCCTGATGATGGAGCGCTCCGGCGTCGCCCGCGAGCTGCTGGTCTGCCTGCAGGTGCTGCTGCGGCGGGTGCCGGGCAGCCTGGCGATCGCGGTCGCGTTCCTGGGCATCATCCTGGCCCCGTCGGCCGGGCTGATCGGGGCGTCGGTAGCGACCATCGCGCTGATCGCTCTGCCCACCATGCTGGACCGCGGCTACGACCGGGCCTTCGCGTCGGGTGCGGTCGCCGGGGCCGGCACCCTCGGGATCATCTTCCCGCCGGCGATCATGCTGTTCTTCCTGGCCGACCTGCTCGGCGTGCGGATGGGAACCATGTTCCTGGCGCCGGTGGTGCCGGTGGGCATCATCCTGACCCTCTACGTCCTGTACTTCCTGGCGCGCGGCGTGCTCACGCCGAAGGCCGCGCCGCCCCACGACGCCGACCCGATGCCGTGGCCGAGACTGCTGGCCTATTCGGCCCGCAGCCTGGCGCTGCCGGTCGCCCTGATCGTCCTGGTTCTCGGCTCGATCGTCGCCGGCATCGCCACGCCGACCCAGTCGAGCGCCGTCGGCGCCGCCGGCTCGGTGCTGCTGACCGTGGCCAACCGCACCCTGTCCCGGACGATGCTGCGCGAGGTGCTGGAGAAGACGGTCTCCGTCACCGCCATGGTGTTCTTCGTGGTGATCGGCGCCTCGGTGTTCTCCTACACCTTCCGCAGCATCGGCGGCGACACCCTGATCGTCGATCTGCTGGAGGCCACCGGCCTCGGCACCTGGTGGATGCTGTCGATGGTCCTGGCGGTGATCTTCCTGCTCGGCTTCATCATCGACTGGATAGAGATCGCGCTGATCACCCTGCCGATCTTCTACCCGATCCTCGAGAACCTCGACTTCGGCGACCAGTTCGCCAGCTCGGAGCAGACCTTCGCCTGGATCGCGGTGATGATCGCGATCAACCTGCAGACCTCGTTCCTGACCCCGCCGTTCGGCTTCGCGCTGTTCTTCCTCAAGGGCTCGGCGCCGCCGGAGATCGACATGGCGACGATCTATCGCGGGATCGTGCCGTTCGTGCTGATCCAGGTGGTGGTGCTGGGCCTGGTGATGGCGTTCCCGGCCCTGGCGCTGTGGCTGCCCGGCGCGGTGTTCGCCGACTGACCGCATCGGGTGCCGGGGCAATCAGGACTGGCCATCCCCGCTGATTCGGTATAGAACCCGCGCCCGTCAGCCCGGCACCCCTGGAGGCCGGGCCTTTTCCATAGGAGACGCCAATGTCGAACATTTCGACGCTGAGCGCCCGCGCACGCGACCGGGTCGGTAAGGGGTCCGCCCGGGCAGCGCGCCGCGAGGGGCTCGTTCCCGCCGTTATCTACGGCGACAAGAAGGATCCGTTCTCGATCGTCTTGAACCAGCGCGAGCTGGACAAGCTGCTGAAGCCGGGCTTCTTCTCGCACCTGATCGACATCGAGGTCGACGGTCAGAAGCACCGCGTCCTGCCGCGCGACCTGCAGCAGCACCCGGTCTCCGACCGCGCCCTGCACGTCGACTTCCTGCGGGTGTCGGCGACCAGCGAGCTGACGGTCGAGGTTCCGGTCGAGTTCATCAACGACGAGACCTGCCGTGGCCTGCGGCGCGGCGGCGTGCTGAACGTCGTGCGCCACGAAGTCGAGGTGTACTGCCGCGCCGACGCCATCCCGGAGAAGATCGTGATCGATCTCGCCGGTCTGGATATCGGCGACTCGCTGCACATCTCGGCCGTGAAGCTGCCGGAGGGCGTGCGCCCGACCATCGACCGCGACTTCACGATCGCGACCATTGCCGCGCCGACGCTGGTCTCGGAAGAGGCCGCCGACGCCCAGGCCGACTCCGAGGCCGCTGCGGAAGAGGAAGAGGAAGAGGAGGAGTAATCCTCCGCCCCTCGTTCTCCACCCGGCCAGCTCTGCCGGAGACAACGCCCGGGGGGACCGTCGCTTGCGGTCCCCCCGGTGCCGTTCCGGCCCCCGCGATCTCGGGAGCGAGCGATGCTGCTGTTCGTCGGGCTCGGCAATCCCGGGCCATCCTACGAAGGCAACCGCCACAACATCGGCTTCATGGCGATCGAGGAGATCGCGCGCTACCACGGCTTCGGGCCGTGGCGCTCGCGGTTCCAGGGCCTGGTTGCCGAAGGCACCATCGCCGGCCAGAAGGTGCTGGCGCTGAAGCCGCTGACCTACATGAACGAGTCCGGCCGCTCGGTCGGCGAGGCGGTGCGGTTCTTCAAGCTCGAGCCGTCCGCGGTCTACGTGTTCTACGACGAGCTCGACCTGGTTCCGGGCAAGATGCGGGTGAAGACCGGCGGCGGCGCCGGCGGCCACAACGGCATCCGCAGCATCGACCGCCACATCGGGCAGGCCTACCACCGCATCCGGCTGGGCATCGGCCATCCGGGCGACAAGGCCAAGGTACACGGCTACGTGCTGTCCGACTTCGCCAAGGTCGAGCGCACGAGCTGGCTGCCGGTGCTGATCGATTCGGTCGCCCGCGAGGTGCCGGCGCTGGTCGACGGCGACGAGGGCCGGTTCATGAGCCGGATCGCGCACGCGGTGTTCCCGCCGCCCCCGAAACCCGATACACCCAAACCCGCTAAACCCGCCCCCATCAAATCCGATCCGGCGACGACGGCCTCGACCGACGCCCCCCAACCCAAAGACGGAGCGTAGCCCCATGGGCTTCAATTGCGGCATCGTCGGCCTGCCGAACGTCGGCAAGTCCACGCTGTTCAACGCCCTGACCGCGACCGCCGCGGCCGAGGCGGCGAACTACCCGTTCTGCACCATCGAGCCGAACACCGGCCGGGTGGCGGTGCCGGACCCGCGGCTGGACGCGCTGGCGAGGATCGCCAAGTCGGGCAAGATCCTGCCGACCCAGATCGAGTTCGTGGACATCGCCGGCCTGGTGCGGGGCGCCAGCAAGGGCGAAGGCCTGGGCAACCAGTTCCTGGCCAACATCCGCGAGGTGGATGCCGTCATCCACGTGCTGCGCTGTTTCGAGGGCGAGGTCACCCACGTCGAGGGTTCCGTCGACCCGATCCGCGACGCCGAGACCGTCGAGACCGAGCTGATGCTGGCCGACCTGGACAGCGTCGAGAAGCGCATCACAGCACTCGAGAAACGCGCCCGCGGCCAGGACAAGGAAGCCAAGGAGCTGCTGCCGATCGCCCAGCGGGTCGCCGAGGTGCTGCGCGACGGCAAGCCGGCCCGCGTGCTGTTGCCGCAGCTCGACGCCGAGGAGCGCCGCCAGCTCCGCCTGCTGCAGCTGCTGACCGCCAAGCCGGTGCTGTACGTCTGCAACGTCGAGGAAGAGAACGCCGCCACCGGCAACGCGCTCTCGGAGAAGGTCGCCGCCATGGCGGCCGAGCAGGGAGCGGAATCGGTGGTCATCTCGGCGGCCATCGAGGCCGAGATCGCCCAGCTCACCGACCCGGCCGACAAGGCCGAGTTCCTGGAGACCCTCGGCCTGGACGAGCCGGGCCTGTCGAAGCTGATCCGCGCCGGCTACCGGCTCCTCGACCTGCTGACCTTCTTCACGGTCGGCCCGAAGGAGGCGCGCGCCTGGACCGTGCGCCGCGGTGCGAAGGCGCCCGAGGCGGCCGGCGAGATCCACACCGACTTCCAGCGCGGCTTCATCCGGGCCGAGACCATCGCCTACGACGACTACGTCGCCTGCAACGGCGAGACCGGGGCGAAGGAAGCCGGCAAGATGCGGGTCGAAGGGTCGGAGTACGTGGTGAAGGACGGCGACGTCTTCCACTTCCGCTTCAACGTCTGAGCGCCGTAGCTCAGTCGACCGGCAGCGGCGTGATCCGGTCGAGCGGGATGAAGCTGCGGAGCACGCCGCGGAGGTCGGCTCTCGTCGACGGCGCGGCCCGATCCTCGGAGCCGATCAGCCGGTAGTCGGTGGCGCCGATCAGAAAGTGCGGCGCCCCCTGATCGTCCGTCAACGGCAGGACGATCCGCTCGCCGCTGAACAGGATGCCGGACTCGGAATACACTTCGCCGACGGCATGCATGGCCAGGGCCTCGTCCAGCACCCGGTTCCAGCGAGCGACCACGACCTCGGCCTGCGCCGGCAACATAAGGTCCTCCAGCCCCGCGCCGGCGATCGAGCGACCGAACACCGCGTTGATCTCCTCGCCCGCCAGCCGGTAGACCAGCCGGCGGTCCGCTTGCCGCTCCACCAGCCAGATCTGCGGGAGCAGGCCGGCCCGCGCCAGGTCGATCGCATCGATGCTGGCTTTCCGGGGCATGGCGGTCCCGTCGTCGCGGGCCGCCAGCCAGAGATTGATCAGACGACGGAGCTTCGGGGCGCGCACCCCGCTCGCATCCGGCAGCATCGCTTCGTCGCCCGCCCGGGCTCGCCTGTCGTCGTCAACCAAGATCACTCCGTCCGGACACGGCCGCCCTTGCGCGGAGAGACTGCTCTGTCCGCGCGGTTTGCATCGCAGCATCCTAGGCGGTTTGCGCGGGGGCCGACACCCGCTGCGGCCGATGTGGGCCGCGACGAGTTCCGGGTCCCGGATCGGGCCGTGCCCCTACGCCGCCCGCCGGGTGAGCAGCCCGGCCAGCTCGGCGAGGTCTGCGACCTCGACGGTCGGTTCGGGGGCACCGTCGCGGCGGTCGTTGCGGTTGCCGGTGCCGACCAGGATCGAGCGCATGCCGGCCGCCACGGCGCCGGCGATGTCGGTCTCCAGGGTGTCGCCGATCACCGCGACCCGTTCCGCCGGCAGACCGAGCCGGTCGCGCGCCAGCTCGAAAGCCAGGCGGTGCGGCTTGCCGACGCTCGATATCGGGCGGCCGAGCGCGGCCTCGAGATACGCCTTCACCGCCCCGGTCTCGGGCTCGGCACCGAATGGGCCGGGCACCACCACGTCGGGGTTGGTGACCATGATGCGCACGCCCCCGGACGCCAGCCGCACGGCCTCGCGCAGGTCGGCCAGGGTCAGGGCGTCGCTGATCCCGACCACCACGGCATCCGGGTGCGAGGACGCGGCGAGCCCGGCCGCCGCGCAGGCTTCCGCCAGCGCGTCCGGGCCGATCACGGCAACCGACCGCATCCCGGAGCCGGCCAGGTAGCCGGCGACCACCATGCCGGAGGTCACGATCCGCTCGGCCGGCACGTCGATCCCGAAGCGCTGCAGCTTGGCGGTATAGGCCTCGGGGGTCGCCCGCGCGTTGTTGGTCAGCAGCACGTGCGGGATGCCGTCGCGCGCCAGCCCGGCCATGAATGCCGCCGCCCCGGGGGTCGCCTCGTCGCCGCGGTACAGCACGCCGTCCATGTCGAGGACGAAGCCGCCGATGCCGTCGAGCCCGCCGTCGACCCGGGTCGGCTTCGGGCGCCGGTCGAACGGGTCGAGGATCCCGGCCCAGCGGGTGTCGTCGGCCGGCAGCGGCAGGGTCATCGACAGGCCGTCCAGCCCGTGGCTGCGCCAGCGCACCTCGAGCTCGGAGACGTCGAGGGTCGCCCACGCGGCGGCCGGATCGCCGGTCGTGCAGGTCTCGGTCAGCGACTGGATCGACAGGAACGGAATGCCGTCGACCGTGTGCACGGCGTTCCAGTGGACGTGGCCGGCGGCGCACAGCTTGACCTTGCCGCTGTCGACGATGACCCGCCGGATCGCGGCGCCGTCGGCCAGGTACTGGGCGTACTGCAGGTTCTCCTGGAAATAGTAGTTGCCGACCATCGAGCCGCCGCCGAGCGGCACGTGGCTGAACAGCAGCACCGGCTCGGCGCTGGCCGCCAGCTCGGCGCGCAGCCACTCCAGGTCGGACGGGCGCAGCCGGAAGCCCTGGGGGCGGTGGATGAAGGTGTCGGCCTGCCAGAACACCAGGCGCCAGCCGTTCATCACCACGCTGTGGTGGCCGACCGCGCGGCCGAGGGCCGAGGCGTTGTCGTCGTGAGCCAGGAACGCCACGTCGTGGTTGCCGAGCAGGTGGTGGCGCGGCGGCCGGACCGCCTCGAACTCGGCGGCGACCTCGGCCAGCAGGGCGCGGTCGGTCGAGCGGTCGACGTCGGAGATGCGGTCGCCGAGGTCGAGCACCGCGTCGGGCTGCCAGTCGTTCGCGAACGCGATGAACTGGCGCAGCAGCGGCAGGGCGGCCGAGCCGCGCTTGGTGCCGGTGTCGGCGCCGTGGTGGATGTCGGTGACGATCGCGAGCTTCAGGGCGTCGGCCATCGGAGGCGGTTCCTAGGTTTCTTTCGGCACGGAATTGAGAGGGCGGGGCCGACGACCCCGCCCTCCCGCTGAGTATGCGGTCAGTTGGTCGCCGCGGCGACGGCGACGTTGCCCTTGCGGAAGTCGAGCACGTACGGGATGTGCCCGGGCAGCGGCTGCCACTCGACGTTCTTGCGCAGGCCCCAGGACTCGTAGGGCTGGTACAGGATCGTGAACGGCGCCTCCTCGGCGGCGTAGCGCTGGACCTTCTTGTAGGCCTCCAGGCGCTGCTTCGGGTCGAGCGAGAACCGGAACTCGTCCCACATCTGCGCGTACGCCGCGGACGGGGTCCAGGAACCGGCGGTGATGCGGGCGCCGGTCGGGCTCCACATGGTGCCGTAGGAGCCGGCCGGGTCCGGGAAGTACATCGGATTCGACCAGTTGCGGGCCATCATGTCCTTGTCGCCGCCGGTCCACCGCTCGTCGACGTTGATCTTCATCTTCACGCCGACCGCGGCCCACATCTCCTGGATCGCCTGGGCGGCCAGCAGACCGTTGGTGTAGTAGGTCGGGTGGGTGTCGTAGCGGATCTCGAAACCGTCGTAGCCGGCCTCGGTCAGCAGCTTCTTGGCCTTCGCCGGGTCATACTCGATCCACTTGAAGTCCGGATCGTGCATGGCGCCGTACTGCGGGTAGGTGTGGCTGGCCGGCACCTTCGACTTGCCGCCCCACAGCGCCTCGTTCAGCAGGTTCCGGTCGATCGCCAGGTTGAGCGCCTGGCGGATCTTCCTGGTCATCTTCGGATGGTTGGCGTTGTAGAACACCACGTGGAACAGCGGCGTCAGCATGCCGACGGTCTTGGTGTTCGGGTCCTTGTCGATCGCCTCGAGCTGGTCCGGCGGGACGTTGGTGATGATGTCGACCTCGCCGTTCTTCAGGGCGGTCAGCCGCGCCGCCATCTCCGGCATGCGCACCACCTCGACCCGCTCGAAGTCCGGCGCCTCACCCCAGAAGCCGTCGAACCGCTCCCACACCAGGCGCTCGCCCGGCTGGAACGCGGCGACCTTGTACGGGCCGGTGCCGACCGGCTTCAGGCCGAACGCGTCGTAGTCCGAGGCCTCGTCGACGTTCGGGTCGCCGGTCAGGCCCATCAGGTACTTCTTCGGGACGATCATCGACTGCTGGACGTTCAGCAGGGTCTCGAGAATCGGGTCCGGGCGCTTGGTAACGACGCGCACGGTGTAGTCGTCGACCTTCTCGGCCCGGTCCATGTTGTCGAAGTATTCCCTCGACCGGCTGACATACGGCGCGTAGGTCGGCTTGAACATGCGGTTCAGCGAGAACGCCACGTCGTCGGCGGTCATCTTGTCGCCGTTCTGGAACAGCACGCCGTGGCGCAGCTTCAGCTCGACCACCGTCGGCGAGACCATCTTCCAGCTCTCGGCCAGGCCCGGCATGAACACCGGCTCGACCTTGGTGTGGTCCTTCTCGATCAGGGTGTCGAAGGTGTTGTAGTACTGCAGCGACCCGACGTTGGAGTGGTCCTTGCCGGGGTCGAAATAGCTCTGCATGTTGGCGGCCGCCACCTTGAGCTCGGCGGCGCCGGCCGGCATCGCGGCCATGACCGCGGTCACGGCCACTGCGGACAGCAGCAGTCTCTTCATCGGTATGCCCTCCTTCGGCAGGGGAACCGCGGGCGCGGGTCCCGTCGTGGGGTGGTCGGTGTTGGAGTGGTCGGTGTTGGGGTGGTCGGTGTCCGGCGGGCGAGCCCCGCTCTCTGGTGGTTGGGGAACCTCAGTCCGAAAGCCGCACGTCCAGGCTGTCGCGCAGCCAGTCGCCGATCAGCAGCACCACCAGCGCGACCGCGACGATCAGCAGGGCCGGGGCGGCGACGATCCACGGGGCCGAGGCCATGTAGTCGCGGCCCTGCCCGACCATCGAGCCGAGCGAGGCGGTCGGCGGCTGGATGCCGAGGCCGAGGAACGACAGCGAGGACTCGAGCAGGATCAGGTTGCTGATCACCAGGGTCGCCTGGACGATGATCGGCGACGCCACGTTCGGCAGGATGTGGCGGAACAGCAGGCGCGAATTCGACATGCCGATGGCGCGTCCGGCCTCGACGAACGGCAGGCTGCGCAGCGCCAGGACCTGGCCGCGCACGATCCGGGCGTACTGCTCCCAGTAGGCGATGCCGAGCACCAGGATCAGCACCTCGATGCCGGTGCCGGCGATCGCCACCACCAGCAGTGCCACCAGGGTGAACGGCACCGCGATCTGGATGTCGACGACCGCCATGATGGCGTCGTCGACCCGGCCGCCGACATAGCCGCTGAGCAGGCCGAGGCCGGTGCCGAGGGTCAGGCTGATGGTGGCGCCGAGCGCCGCCATGCCGAGGGTGACGGTCAGCCCGTGGATGCAGCGCGACAGCACGTCCCGGCCGAGCTGGTCGGTGCCGAGCAGGTAGCCGGCCTTGGCCCGGTCGAAGCCGACCGGCGGCCGCAGCCGCGACAGCAGCGACTGGTGGTCCGGGTCCATCGGCGACACCCAGGGCGCCAGCGCCGCCGCCAGCACCATCAGCGCCACCACCAGGAAGCACAGCCGGATGCCGAGCGGGATGCGGCGCCAGGCCTTGAGCGCCCGGCCGGGCCGGCGATCGGCCTCGGCGATCGACGGAAACGCCAGGGTCATGTCAGCCTCCCACCCGGACCCGCGGGTCCACGACCGAGTACAGCAGGTCGACCGCGAGGTTCACGGTCACGACGACGGCCGCGAACCCCAACACCCCGAACTGCAGGGTCGGGTAGTCGCGGCGGATGGTGGCCAGCACGATCTGCTCGCCGAGCCCCGGCCAGGCGAACACGGTCTCGATGATGACCGCGGCGCCGAGCACGTTGGTCACCTGCAGGCCGATCACCGTCAGAATCGGGATCAGCGCGTTGCGCAGGGCGTGGCGCAGCACCAGCACCCGCTCGCTCACCCCCTTGGCACGCGCGGTGCGCAGGTAGTCCTGGCTCAGCACGTCGAGCATCGAGCTGCGGGTGAACCGAACGACCGCCGCCAGCAGCACCGAGCCGACCGCCAGCGTCGGCATCACGTAGTGGGCGGGCGTGGCGGCGCCGGCACTCGGCAGCCAGCCGAGATGGAAGCTGAAGATCAGCAGCAGCAGGATCGCCAGGACGAAGTTCGGGATCGCGTAGCCGAGGAACGCCGCGGTCATGATGCCGCGGGCCAGCGCGGTGTTGCGCTTGAGCGCGGCGACGATGCCGAGCGGCATGCCGAGCACGATCGCCAGGGTCAGCGCCGAGGCGTACAGCGCCAGCGACGGGCCGAGCCGCTCCAGGTAGATGACCTCGACCGGCCGGCGCTCATAGAAGCTGAGCCCGAAATGCCCGCCCAGGAGCTCCCGGACGTAGATCGCGTACTGCTCGAGGATCGAGCGGTCGAGCCCGAGATACTGGACCATGGCGGCCCGGGAGTCGGGATCGGTACCCTCGGGCAGCAGGAAGTCGATGGTGTCGCCGGACATCCGGGTGGCGACGAACACCACCGTCAGGATCACCCAGAGGGTGAGCAGGGCCCTGGCGGTTCGGATCGACATGTAGCGCAGCACGGCGGCCTCGGATGACGGCGACCCGCAATTCGGCGGGACAGGCATCCGGATACCGGTCGAAGATGATATTCATCTTGCCGGTTTGGCCCTGAATCATAATTTCAGCTTATGTCAGGATAATCCCCGATGAGCCGCCCCTCGCCGTCCCAGCTCCGCGTGTTCAACGCCGTCGCCCGCCACGGCAACTTCTCGGCCGCCGCCGCCGAGCTCGGAATCTCGCAGCCTGCGGTCAGTGCGCAGATCCGCAGCCTGGAGCGCGACCACGGGGCCCAGCTGTGCGAGCGCGGTCGCAGAGGTGTCACATTGACGGAACTGGGCCGCGAGCTGTTCCGGGCGAGCCAGCGACTCGACGACCTGCTCGACGAGTCGGCGCAGATCCTCGGGCAGTCGGCCGCCCTGGCGCGCGGATCGCTGACCATCGCCGCCGGCGCGCCGAACCCGGCGATGGCGCTGATCGCCCGGTTCCGCGAGGCCCACCCCGAGGTCCGGCTGACCGTCCGGTTCGGCGACTGGAACGAGGTCGTGCGCGACGTCGCCGAGCGCCACGCCGATGTCGGCATCCTGACCGAGGGGCCGGGCGAGGAGCCGTTCATGCGGGTGCCCTGCGCGCCGCTGCGGCTGGTCGCCCTGGTTCCCGACGGGCACCGGCTGGCCCGGCAGGCCCGGACCACGCTCGAGGCCCTGTCGCGCGAGCCGCTGATCCTGCGGACCGGCACCTCGATCACCCAGCGCTCGCTCCAGCGCATCGCCGAGCGCGGCCGGGTCGTGCTGGCGCCGAGCCTGGTGCTGGGCAGCCGCGAGGCGGTGGTCGAGGCGGTCGCCGCCGGCGTCGGCATCGGCTTCGCCTTCGACCAGGCCAGCAGCCGGCGCGACGGCCTGGCGCGGATCCCGATCGCGGAAGTCGGCGAGACATTCGAGGAGTACGTGTTCTTCTCCCAGTCGCTCGCCTACCGGGCCGACATCGTCGAGCTGTGCCGGATCGCCAAGGAACTGCGGCGCGACCGGGAAGGCGGCTGACGGTCAGCCGGCCGCGTCGAGGGGCGGCCGCGCGATGGCCGCCTTCAGGTGCTCCAGGCGCGCGACGACCAGCCGGCGGTAGTCGTCGAGGGCGATGCCACGGTCCTCGGCCCGCAGCAATCCGCGCGACACCGGCACCAGCAGGTCGCCCGGCCGGCCGCCGCGCAGCGCGTCCAGCGCCGCCGGGTCGCCGCCCTGCGGACCGATGCCCGGGGCCAGGATGGTCGCGTTCGGCAGCAGGTGCCGCAGGCGCCGGCCCTCCGATGCCACGGTCGCCCCGATCACGGCACCGACCGGGCTCAACCCCGCACCGCTCGACTGTCCCCGGCCGACCGCGGTGATCAGCTCGGCCAGCCGCTCGGAGACCAGGCGGTTGCCGGTCATCCGGTCCTGCAGCCAGCCGGCCCCGGGATTGGAGGTACGGCACAGCACCAGCAGCCCCTTGCCGTAGCGGTCGACGCAGTCCAGGAACGGCTCCAGCGTGTCGGGGCCCATCATCGGGTTGACGGTCAGGCAGTCCGCCTCGAAATCGCCGCTGCCGCCGTGCTCGGCCGGCGTCAGGTAGGCGCGGGCGTAGGCCGCCGCCGTCGAGCCGATGTCGCCGCGCTTGGCATCGAGAATGACGCCGAATCCGAGATCCCGCGCGCGGTGCATCGCCGCCGACAGGGCGCCGAGGCCGGTCAGGCCGTAGGCCTCGAAGAACGCCGCCTGGAACTTGACGAAGCCGGCCCGGCCGGCGGTGGTCTCGAGGACGAAGTCGAGATAGCGCGGCAGCCAGCCCGCCATACCGTCGCCTTGTTCGAACGCCGCCGGCACGTCCGGCAGGTTCGGGTCTATGCCGACCACGATCTCCCCGCATGCCCGGGCTTGAGCCTCGACGATCCCGGTCCAGGTCGTTGACGACATCGCGCACCTCCCGTTGCCGGCTTTCCGGATACTCGATCGCGCGACGCCGGTCCATCCGGCGGCCGGACCGCCAGCGAAACCGCCCGCCGGGCATCGCACAACCGACCCTGGCCGAGCCGATGGGCCGACACACGCGCGACTGATTCGCCCGGACCCGGCGCGGCGGATTCCGCCTCTCCGCATCGTCACACGCGCGTGAGGTCGCGTCCCCGGGATGCCGGTGGACGGTGCGGCGCGCCTATGATCGGCCCACATAAAGAGCAACGTCTGGGAGGCAACGCCATCGGATCGCAAGACCAATGGAGGGTTGCCATGACCACCGACGCCGAGCGACAGGCACACCGGCTCCACCGCACTCGGCGATACCCCGACCCGATCCCGTCGCCGGGTGACGACCCCGTCGACTACTGGGAAGAGGTCGCGCTGGCCCGGCTGCGGCTGGCGCAGCTCGCGCTGGTCGTTACCCTGGCCGGGTCGGTGATCGTCGCCGTGATCCTCGGTTGAACCGATCGTTCAGTCCGGCGTCCACGGCGTCTTCGGCGCCCGGTAGGGCGTGTTCAGGATGGCGATCTGGTTGCCCATGCGGGTCTGCACCGCCGGGCTGACCATCTGGGTGCCGTCGGTGCCCTGGATCGGCGAGAACAGCAGGATGTTCAGCGATCCGCCGAAGAAGAAGTTGCCGAACTCGGTGACCCCCTTGCGGACCCGCGCGCCCTCGACCACGCCGGGCGCGAACACCACCGACCCGACCGTGTCGAGCCCGACCGGGATCGACGCGACGTAGCCGGTCAGCCGTTCCGGCTTGAGCTTCGGCAGGTTGGCGTAGCTCACCTCGATCACGATCACGCCGCGGGTGAAGCCCTGGAACTGGCTGAAGTCGGTCCCGGGCCGGCCGACGTCGCCGCTCAGCGGCACCCAGTTCGGCCAGTCGTCGTAGCCGAAGGTCCCGAACGCGTCCTTGCTGCCGGCCTCGACGATCTCGGCATAGCGGATGGTGCCGTCCACCGGGCTGTGGAAATGGTGGTAGGTGTTCGGCATCAGCACGCAGGCGAGCCCGCTGCCGCCGCCGAACTTGGCCTTGAGGTCGTCCGGCGCGTTGGCCAGCAGGTCGTCGACCGACAGCGGGATGCCCTTGACGTCGAGCACGGTGTCCTGCTGCAGCGGGTTCTCCAGCAGCTTGCGCTTCACCGGCTCGGTCTTCGAGACCACCATCTGCACCAGCGGGTTCATGATGCAGTCGGTCGGCGACACCACCACGTAGTCGCGGCCCGGCAAGGTAACCGGCCGGGACGGATAGCCGCCGGTCACCGGGTCGGACTTCAGGTTGCGGGCGAAGAACGCGTTCCAGCTCGGATAGTCGGCCGACCTGGTGAACTCGTAGTCCTCGATCTCCAGCCGCGGGTCCTTGATCCACTCCGGCACGAAGGTCGTGGAGTCCGGGCTGTCCATGTACGCCTTGTACTCGCGGTTGAAGCGGATCAGGAAAACCTTCACCGTTTCCAGCGACTTGGTCGGATCGCCCGGGTCGATCCCCTGCACCATCCGGCGGCCGGCGGCGTTGTGGTAGTACAGCCACGCGAAGTACTGGATCGAGTCGAGCGCATTGTCGTTGGTGCCGACGATCTGCGGCAGCAGGGTGCAGACCTGGGTGTAGAACTCGGCCACCGCCGACACCAGGCCGGCTCCGCTGCCCGCGGTCCTCCACGGATTGTCGGTCGACCCGCCATAGGCATAACCGGCCGGCAGCGGCTGCAGGCCGTCATAGGTCGCCTGGAACGCCGCCTGGGTCGCCGGGTCGTTGGCGTACCGGTCCATCAGGTAGTCGATCGACCCCTGGCACGGCGACCCGGCCGCGCGGGCGCCGGCCGCCGGCAGCAGCACCAGCGCCGCGCCCATGAGAAGCGATGCGAATCGGATCATATCCCCCTCCCTGTCCGCCGCGGGCACGGCCGGCCGATCGACGGCCTCGGCCGACAGCGCCCGCGAACGCCAATTCAATGTACGAAAAGAACAGTATCACAACTTTAGAACGAATCTTCATCCGCCAGCCCGATGCGCAGCCCGGCCGCGGGTGCGGCCGTGGCCCCTTCTACCGATCGGGCAACTGTGCGACCTTCCCGGCCCACACCTGACGCCGCCGATCCGGCGACCGAAAACCGGGAGGAGCCGCCATGGCCGACACTCTGACCCTCACCGCCGAAGACGGGCACAAGTTCGCCGCCTATCTCGCCCAGCCGGAAGCCCGGCCCAAGGGCGGCGTCGTGGTGATCCAGGAGATCTTCGGCGTGAACAGCCACATCCGGGCGGTCGCCGACGACTACGCCGAGCAGGGTTACCTGGCGATCGCGCCGGCGCTGTTCGACCGGGTGAAGCCGGGCATCGAGCTCGGCTACAGCGAGGACGACATCACCGAGGGTCGCGAGATCCGCGGCCGGGTGAGCAACGAGGACGCGCTGCTCGACATCCGCGCCGCCTCCGAGGCGGTGAAGTCGGCCGGCCGGATCGCCGCGGTCGGCTACTGCTGGGGCGGTACGCTGGCCTGGCTGAGCGCCACCCGCCTGGACGGCTTCTCGGCGGTCGCCTCCTACTACGGCGGCGGCATCGGCAACTTCGCCACGGAACAGCCGCACTGCCCGGTGATGCTGCATTTCGGCGAGAAGGACCACGCCATCCCGATGACCGAGGTCGACGCGGTCCGCAAGGCCCACCCGGAACTGCCGGTGCACGTCTACCCGGCCGGCCACGGCTTCAACTGCGACCACCGCGGCAGCTTCGAGCCGAAGAGCGCCGAAATCGCCCGCGAGCGTACCCTGGCCTTCTTCGCCAAGAACCTCGGCTGAGCTATCGGTTGTGCGTTGGGTCCCGGCTCTGCGCTACGCTACGGCCGGGATGAGGGAAAAGCTGCTACCTTCCCGGCCCTCATCCCGGCCGCAGCGGCGCAGCCGCGCAGAGCCGGGACCCACGCACCACTGTCAGTACCAGATCCCCGGCCAGCGCCAGCGCGGGGCCGAACCGACCACCCGGTAGTCGCCCGGCAGCACCACCGGCCCTTGCCCCTCCGCCTCCGGGCGCCGCTCGTGCTCGGCCAGGTCCATCAGCCGGCGCACCCGTTCCTCGGTCGGCGGGTGAGTGCGCAGCAGCGACGGGTCGGGCACGTTGCGCCCCGGCATCAGGATGGTCTCCCAGATCCGGCCCTGCTGGCGCTCCAGCCGGAGCAGCGCCGAGGCCAGGCCGGCCGGGTCGCCGGTCAGTCCGGCGGCGTTCAGGTCGGCCTCGTACTCGCGGGCCCGCGACAACGCGAGCTGCAGCAGGCTCATGGCCGTCGGCGACAGTACCAGGACCAGCACCAGCGACCACGGCACCGCGACCGCTCCGATCAGCACCAGCGGCAGGTTCAGGATCAGCAGGAACATCCCGACGTTGGACAGCAGGGCGGTCGCCCGGCTCATGGCGTCGGCCAGGTTCATGATCCACAGGTCGTTGTTGGCGACGTGGCTGATCTCGTGCGCCAGCACCCCGGCCAGCTCGCGCGCCGACAGGGTGCGGAGCATGCCGTCGCTCACCGCGATCGCCGCGTCCTGGCGGTTGCCGACCGCGAAAGCGTTGGCGACCGCGCTCGGGACGTAGTGCAGCGTCGGCACTTCCGGCAGCCCGGCCCGCCGGGCCAGCTCGTCGGACAGGGCATAGCCCTCGGGGAATGCCGCCCGGGTCAGCGGCCGGGCCCGGTACAGCGACAGCACCAGGCCGGGCGGGATCGACGGCGACAGCACCATCGCCAGCACGACCGCGCCGACCGCCCACAGCACGCCCTCCCAGCCCCACAGCGCCCAGGCGCAGGCCGCGGCGATCAGCGCCATGCCGAGCACCAGCACGATCGAGTGCAGGATGTTGCGCAGCTTGTGCAGGGCGCGTCGCCGGCCGTTCGTCGCCATCGTCAGCCTCGTCGATTGCAGCCGTAACGTAGGCTCGGCCGCGCCGGAATGAAGGTGGCGCGACGATCGGCTCGGGTCGGTCATTCGATTGCCAGGGCGACCATTGCCATGCCAACGATTAATGACGTTTCGTCGCGTCACCAAGTCATCAGACGTATGATTACCGTACCTATCGGAGTGCTAGCGTCACGGAAAATCTCACCAGATGGGAGGAAACAAGACCATGAGACGCATGCTTGCCGCGGCGGTTGCCGGCCTGGCCATGGCCGGGACCGCCCTGTTCGGACCGGCCGCCCAGGCCGCTTATCCCGAACGCCCCATCACCATCATCGTTCCGTGGTCGGCCGGCGGCGGCACCGACGCCACCGGCCGCATGATCGCCAAGATCATGCAGGACGAGCTGGGTGTACCGGTCAACGTCGTCAACCGCACCGGCGGCAGCGGCGTGGTCGGCCACCAGGCGATCGCCTCGGCCCGGCCCGACGGCTACACCATCGGGATCGTCACCGTCGAGATCGCGATGATGCACTGGGTCGGGCTGACCAAGCTCGACTACACCGCCTACACGCCGATCGCCCTCTACAACGCCGACCCGGCGGGCGTCTCGGTCGCGGCCGACTCGAAGTTCACCGACGTCAAGCAGATCCTCGACGCGGCGAAGGCCGAGCCCGGCAAGATGAAGGGCTCCGGTACCGGCCAGGGCGGCATCTGGCACCTGGCGCTCGCCGGCATGCTGGTCGACGCAGGCATGGACGCGAACACCATCCCGTGGGTGCCGTCGCAGGGTGCCGCTCCGGCGCTCGCCGACCTGGCGGCCGGTGGCATCGACGTGGTCACCGCTTCGGTGGTCGAGGCTCGCGCCCTCAAGGATGCCGGCAAGATCAAGGTGCTGGCCGTGATGGCCGACCAGCGCCTGCCGGCGTTCCCGGACGTGCCGACGCTCAAGGAGGCTGGCGGCCCGGGCTGGAAGACTGCGGCTTGGCGGACCGTCGCTGGGCCGAAGGGCCTGCCGGCCGACATCCAGGCCAAGCTCGCCGAGACCGTCGAGAAGGTCTACAACAGCAAGGAATTCCAGGACTTCATGGCCGGCCGCGGCTTCGGCCTGACCTGGGCGGGACCGGACGGGCTGGCCAAGCACTACGAACAGGCCGACGCCAATTTCGGTAAGGTCCTGAAGGCCGTTGGTCTCGCCAAGTAGGACGCGACCGTACATCCCTGTCCTGCGACTACTGATCCGGGTGGCGCTATGCGGTTCAACGACGCGGTAATCGGCTGCATCCTCGTGGCCTTTGCGTTCGTGGCCGGGTTCGCCACCCGGGACTTTCCCACGATTCCGGGACAGGCCTACGGCGCGGCCCTGTTCCCCCGTCTGGTCTGTACCGGCTTCGCGATCTGCGGCCTGCTGCTGATCCGCTCCGGCCTGCGCCGGCGCGCCGCCGGTGCCGGCTGGGCCGAGTTCGACGACTGGGCTCGCTCCGCCACCGGCCCGACGACGCTGGCGATCACGGTCGGAGGCATCGTGTTCTACATCCTGTTCTCCGAGTGGCTCGGCTTCATTCCGACCGCCTTCCTGATGGTCTCGGCACTGATGCTGCGGCTACGGGGCAGATGGCTCAGCTCGCTGGCGATCTCCGCGGCGGTCACCCTGGCCGTCCACCAGATCTTCTATGGCCTGCTCCTGGTGCCGCTCCCGTGGGGCGTGCTCGAGCCGCTGGTGTTTTGAGGTCCGTCCATGGACGCGTTCCTGCTGGCCCTACCCCTGGTGTTCCGTCCTGACGTGCTCGCCGTCATGGCAATGGCGGCGATGTTCGGTCTGTTCGTCGGATCGGTTCCGGGCCTGACCGCGACAATGGCCACCGCGCTGCTGGTGCCACTGACCTTCTTCATGGACCCGGTGCCGGCGATCGCGGCCATGGTGACCGCGACCGCCATGGCGATCTTCGCGGGCGACATTCCCGGCGCCCTGCTGCGGGTCCCCGGCACCCCGGCGTCCGCCGCCTACGCGGCCGAGGCCTTCGCGATGACCCGCAAGGGCCTGGCCGAGCGGGCGCTCGGAACCAGCCTCGTCGGCTCGGCGATCGGCGGGATGGTCGGCACCGTCGTGCTGGTGCTGTCGGCACCGCAACTCGCCGAGGTTGCCCTGCAGTTCACCCAGTTCGAGTACTTCTGGCTGGCCTGCCTGGGGCTGAGCTGCGCCGTGTTCGTGTCGACGGCTTCGCCGGTCAAGGGGACGGTCTCGCTGCTGATTGGGCTGTTTCTGGCCACCGTCGGCATCGACATCACCGCCGGCCATCCGCGCTTCACGCTCGACATTCCCGACCTGCTCGGCGGCGTCTCGTTCATACCGGCGATGATCGGGATGTTCGCGGTCGCCGAGATCCTACGCAACGTGGTGTCGACCGCCCCGATGGAGCCGCCGCGGCTGGAGCACCTGTTCCGGGTGTTCAGCGGCGTCGGCGGGATCCTGACCCGCTACTGGCGCGGCCTGGTCCGCGGCTGCGCGCTCGGCACCGCGGTCGGCATTCTGCCGGGCGCCGGCGGCGACATCGCCGCCTGGGTCGCCTACGCGCTCAGCAAGCGATTGTCGAAGGAACCCGAGAAGTTCGGGACCGGCCATGTCGAGGGAATCGTCGACGCCGGGACCGCGAACAACGCCGCCCTCAGCGGTGCCTGGGTACCGGCTCTGGTGTTCGGCATCCCCGGGGATTCGATCACCGCGATCGTGATCGGCGTGCTCTACGTCAAGGGCATGAACCCAGGACCGACCGTGTTCCTGCAGAGCCCCGAGCTGATCTACGGGGTGTTCATCACCTTCTTCCTGGCCAACCTGGCCCTGATCCCGTTCGGCTTCGCCGCCATCGGGCTGGCGCGCCACATCCTGCGGATCCCACGCGGCATCGTCTGGCCGGTCGTCCTGCTGTTCTCGATGGTGGGAGCGTATGCCATCGACAACAGCCTGTTCGGCATCGTCATCATGCTGACCCTGGGAATCCTGGCATTCATCATGGAGGAGAACGGGTTCCCGGTTGCGCCGGCGATCCTCGGCCTGGTCCTGGGACCGATGCTGGAGGGCAACTTCCTCACCGCCATGATCAAGGCCGACGGCGACCTGCTGGCATTCTTCGAGCGCCCCATCGCCGCGACGCTGGGGGTGATCACGGTGGCCCTGTGGGCGACCCCGCTTGTCGTCATCGCCGCGCGGCGGCTGCGACGGATGCGCGCCGCCGTGGAACGTGGATAGACTGCCGCCTTCCGAAACACCCAGGGAAGGCGGCACCATGCAGGCTTGGATCAAGGCGGCGCTCGACTACATCCCGCGCTGGCTCGAGCATCAGATGCGGCTGTCGGAGCAGCCGGGCTGCGCGATCGCGGTCGCCTATCGCGGCAAGGTCGTGCTGGAGCGGGCGTTCGGCCATGCCAACCTGGCGACCGGCGAGCTCCTGACGCCCCGGCACCGGTTCCGGGTCGCCTCGCACTCCAAGACCTTCACCGCCACCGGCATCCTCAAGCTGCGCGAGGCCGACAGGCTGCGGCTCGACGACCCGGTCGGGCGCTACGTCGACGGCCTGCACCCGGCGGTCGCAGCCGCCACCATCGGCCAGCTGCTGTCGCACAGTGCCGGGCTGATCCGCGACGGCCTGGACGCCGGCCAGTGGCAGGACCGCCGCCCCTATCTCGACGAGGCCGAGCTGCGGGCCGCACTGGCCGAGGCGCCGGTACTGCCGGCCAGCACCCGCTTCAAGTACTCGAACCACGGCTTCGGCCTGCTCGGGCTGGTCATCGAGAGCGTGACCGGCAAGCCGTACCGCGACTGGATCCGCCGCACCGTGGTGGCGCGCGCCGGCCTCGAGGAGACCGAGCCCGACATGCCGCTGCCCGAGGGAACGCCGATGGTCGGCGGCCACAGCGGCAAGCTGCCGCTCGGCCGCCGGGTGATCGTGCCCGGCACCAACGATACCAGGGCGCTGTCCTCGGCGACCGGGTTCGTGTCGACCGCCGGCGACCTGGCGCGGTTCTTCGCCAGCCTGGATCCGGCCGCGAAGTGCCGAGTGCTGACGCCCGAGAGCCGCCGCGAGATGGTCCGCCGGCAATGGAGCGACGCGCATTCCAGCCTCGACCGCCACTACGGCCTCGGCCTGATCCTCGGCCGGGTCGGCGACTGGGAATGGTTCGGCCACGCCGGCGGCTTCCAGAGCTGCATCAGCCGGACCGTCGTGCTGCCCGGCCGCGACCTGACGGTGTCGGTCCTGACCAACGCGGTCGACGGCTACGCCCACCAGTGGTCGGACGGCATCGTCCACATCCTGCGCGGCTTCGAGAAGCGCGGCGCGCCGTCGGCCAGGACCCGCGACTGGGCGGGCCGCTGGTGGTCGCTGTGGAACGTCGCCGACCTGGTGCCGGTGCGCGATCACGTGGCGGTCTGTGCGCCCGGCCTGTTCAACCCGTTCCAGGACGCCAGCGAGATCGCGGTCAGCGGGCCGGACGAAGGAACCATCCGGCTGGCCGGCGGCTTCGCCAACCACGGCGAGGGGGCCAGGCTGATCCGCGACGCCGGCGGCACGGTGGCCGAGGTCCAGCTCGGCGGTACTCGCTACCTGACCGAGACCGCCATGGCCGCCGAGATCACCGCGCGCTACCAGGGCTGAAGCCGCACCGGACCCACCGCCATTCCCGAGACCTAGTGACAGACGTTCATCCCGAACGGCCATTCACGGCAATGTGAGCCGTTCGGCTTGAATTCTGTTCAAGCCACCCTGAACCGAACTCGTTGGTGCGCGCCGGCCGAAGCCCCCACCTTCCTCGCATCGACTTTCGACGGCCGGCCTGCCGGTCGCGCCAACCGAGGAAGCAAGCCATGAGCGTCCAGACCGCGAACCGGACCACCGCCGCCAACCCCGGCGTCTCCACCCGCGCACCGCTTGCCGCGACCGAGGCAGAGCTGACCTTCATCGCCCCGTCCGACACCAAGCCGGTCTTCCACAGCTCGGCGCTGACCGGCGGTGCGCCGCGGATCCTGTTCGAAACCCAGCGCCATCGGGTGCCGATCCACGACATGCGGCCGCTCGCCTACTCGCTGTCGCTGGACCGCGAGGGCTTCTCGCTGCTGCGCCGGCCGACCGCGGTCGACGACCTGTACGACGACGAGGCCGTGGAGACCCGCTACTACGCCGAGATCGAGGCGCTGCTGAAGGAGACCCTCGGCGCTTCCCGCGTGGTGATCTTCGACGCCACCCGGCGCTCCGACGCCGGTCCGGGCGCCCCGAACCGCGACGGCAGCCGCGGCCCGGCCAGCCGGGTGCACGTCGACTACACCGCGAAGAGCGGGCCGCAGCGGCTGCGCGACGTGGTCGGCATCGACGAGGCCGAACGCCTGCTCGCCAGCGGCGCCCGGGTCATCCAGGTCAACGTCTGGCGGCCGATCCGGGGGCCGGTCGAGCGCGCCCCGCTGGCCCTCGCCGACGCCTCCAGCGTCCGCCCGGAGGACCTGATCGCCACCGACCAAGTGTTCCCGAACCGGGTCGGCGAGATCTATCACCTGGCGCACGAGGCCGGTCAGCGCTGGTATTACGCGCCGTGGATGACCGCCGACGAAGTGCTGCTGATCAAGGGCTGGGACAGCCTGGACGACGGCCGCGCCCGGTTCACCCCGCACGGCGCCTTCGAGCAGCCGGACACCCCGGAGGGTGCAGCCCCGCGCGAGAGCATCGAGGTCCGGACCCTCGCGATCATCGAGGACTGATCCCTCGACCGCTCCCTGGCATGTCCGCAACACTGGACGCGCCGGGGGCGGGCATGGCTAAGCTATCGTTCGAACGCCGGCCGGAGCCGTCCGGTCGGCGGCTGAACGTCGAACGGTACGGCATGACTGATCGGTTGACCGGCCGGGATCTGCGCCTCGCGGCACGCCACCTCGGACTCAACCAGAAGGCGGTTGCCCGGTCGTCCGGCGTTTCGGTGCGGACGGTCAGCCGGTTGTTCAACTCGGACGGTCCGCTCGAGGCCCGACCGTCCACCGTCGGGGCGATATCGAGCGCCCTGGGACTCTGCGAACCGACGCGGAGTCGGGTCGGCGGTAACGACGTCGCACTCGAACTGCCGCTGGAAACGCTGTGGCGGACACGGCACGCGCTCCGGGGGCTCGCCGCACTGGTGGTCGAGGCCCGGATCACGCGGCGACGCGCGGAGCTTCTCGATCGCCTGGGGCCGCAGCATCGTTCCCGGATCAGCGCCGTATCGCTGCGTGGCGACGAGTTCTACTTCGATTGGATCGGCGATGGCATACGCTGGGCCGGCGATCGTGCCGTCGGCGCCAAGCCGGCCGAGCTGCTGGGCAATCCCGGCCTCGCGCAAGCCATCAGGGCCCGATACTGGAAGGCGCTGTTCACCGGCGCGCCGGTCTACCAGTACATCCGGGACGCGGCCGGGCTCGAGTTCGTGGCCGTCACCGTGGCCACGGACGTCGCCACCCGGCCGGGCCTGATCACCATTTCCGCGCTCGGACGCCCGCCGTTCAGCGACGGCGTATCGGGGAGCACGGGATAGTCCTGGAAGCAGACACGCCAATTGGCGCAATTTTCCTACCTCCGGCGGGCGAGTTCTACTTTTACTTGCGCAACGACGTTCTGTATCCTTCCGACCCTCGAAGCTCGATGTCGGTGGAGACTGGAACCGGTCATGGTACAGGCTCACGAGGCGGAGTCATTCTGGGTCGACGGTAACGGACAGGCGGTCCAGGCAACCGCCGGCGAACGTCCCTTCGGACCGTCGGATCGCGTTGACGCGATGGATCGGCTGGGTTGGATTCATGTCCATGCCAAGCCCGACCAGGTCGAACTCTGGGTGAACCCGCTTGCAGTCCGACAGCCGACGCTCGGCACCGCGGCCGAGCTGGCCGCCAGCCTGCGCTCAGAGGCCCCCGAGCGGGCCCTCGTGGTGCGCGTGCACGACCGCGAGTCCCGCGGCTCGCTGGTCGCCGAGTCGGTCGAGCAACTGCCCGACCTGGTCAGGGACGCCGTCGGACTCACATCGCGCCCGGCCTATCCACTGATGCAGGATCGGCTGGCCGGCTGCCTTCCGACCGAGATCAACGACGACCACGTCCGCGAAATGTGGCGATTCCTGGTGGCGACGCAGTTCAGGCAGACCGACGAACTGGTCGAGCGCGTCGTGTCGACCGCCGGCCGCGCCAAGCTGGTGTCGGTGCAGACCGGCGACGGCGACGTCCGCTACCTGGCACACGACCGGTGGACGGCGGCCCTATGGCGGCAGCCGGCCGGCTTCGCCGGCCGCTATCTCGACGACCTGCCGATGCCGGCCCCGCTGAAGCGGTCGGTCCGCGCCGACCTCACCGGCATGCTGCGCGAACGCGGGATCGTCGTGTCCTTCGTCCGCGGACTCCGGCGGATCATGCCGGACGACGCACCGATGGACAGCTACTTCCGCGTCAGCATCCCGCTGCGCCGGACCGCGGGCTGGCCGGGCCGGACCGCCGTGGTCCTGCTGGCCCCCTACAACTGAACCCCGCTTCGGGGTCACATCGCCGGCAGGCCGCACACGTCCATGACCCCGTCGGCGCGCATCCGCCAGTCCGGATGGTTTCCCGCGAGTCCCGCGAACCGGGTGTGATTGTACAGGTACAGCCAGGGCGGGTCTTCCTGCAGCAGCCGGTAGCACTCGCGGTAGATCGCCTCGCGCTGGCCGTCGGCGACGGTCGACCGCGCGCGATCGACCAGCGCCTCGACCTGCCGGTTCCGATAGCCCTGCCACCACGAGCCGGCGACCCGCGAGTCGATCTTCTCGTGCAGGACCCGGAACGTGCTCATCGGGCTCGAATCGAAGACGCAGAGATCGCCGATCCGTTTCAGGCGGACCCGATTGGCGTACTCGACCCGGTCCTCGACCCGCTCCACCCGGAACGTAACCCCCAGCGGTGCCAGTTGGGCCGCCGCCGCCGCGGTCAGGGCCTCCGCCTCGTCGGGCAGGCTGGTCGGGCACGCGACCTCGAGTTCCAGCCCCGAGCGGTAGCCGGCCTCGGCCAGCAGGTGGCGCGCTGACTCGAGATCCGCACCGGCGATACCGGAAGGGTTCGCGGCGCCGAGATGCACCGGGCTGACGAACCCGTTCAGCGGCCGGCCACCGCCGCCGAGCACGCCCGCTACCAGGGCCCCGCGGTCCAGCGCAAGGTTCAGCGCACGGCGAACGCGCGAGTCCCGGACCGGGCCGCGGGTGGCGTTGAACAGGTAGATGATGGCGGTCGGCAGCAGATGCTCTACCAGCGTGAGCGTCGGATCGGCGGCAATCGACGCCACGTCGCTTTCCAGCCGGGTCGCCGCCTGCACGGCTCCGGCCTCGAGAGCCGCCGCCCGTTCGGCCGGCGGGCCGACCTGCACGAACCGGAGCCGCGAGTTCGCCATGCGGCCGCACGGCCGTGACGGATCGGCCTGCAGATCCAGCAGGTGCCCGGCATCGTAGGTCTCGATCCGGTAGGCACCGCAGCCGACCGGCCGCCCTTCCCGGGAACCGGGAGACAGGACGTAGCCCGACCCCAGGATGTCCAGCAGGTCGGCCATAGGACGATCCAGCGCGATCCGGACGACCGAGCGGGACACCGCCTCGATGCGCGTGCCGGCCAGATACTCGGCCCACACCGCCGGGGCGCCGAGAGTGGCACCGATATCGGGGCGCGCCATCCTGGCGATCGACCAGGCCGCCGCCTCGGCATCCGCCGGCGTCCCGTCGTGACACTCCACACCCGGTTTCAGCTCGAACGTCCAGACTCGGGCGTCATCGGAAACCGACCAGCGCTCGGCCAACGCCGGTTCCCAGCGGCCGTCCGCCCCCCGGCGCACCAGCGCGAGGTGGACCGCCTCCAGGATGGCCAGCTTGTCGGGGTCGTCCGTGCAATCGTGCGGGTCGACCAGATCGACCGACGCCTGGGCGACCGTCGGTCCGCTCGCCGCCCTCACCGGTTCGCCCCCCACACCTGCTTGTAGAGCTCGACGATGGTTGCCTCGTCCGGGACCTTCGGGTTGTTGGCGTGCGAGCCGGAGGCGACGCACTGCTCTGCCATGGTCTCCATCAGGCCGAACCATCCGGCCTCGTCGATCCCGTAGGCCGGCGGGCTCGGAACCTCCAGGTCCTGGTTGATCTCGAACAGCCAGTCGAGCAGCTTGCCGGCCGCGACCTCGTCGGAATCGCCGCGCCCGGCGGCGCCGATCAGCCGGCCGGCCTCGCCGTAGCGGTCGAGAGCGGCGTCCAGCGACCACCGGGTCACGGTCGGCAGCAGCATGGCGTTCGACAGGCCGTGCGGGACGTGGAAGTGCGCCCCGATCGGCCGGCTCATGCCGTGCACCAGCGCGACCGAGGCGTTGGAGAAGGCGATGCCGGCCTGGGTGGCGCCCAGCATCATCTGCTCGCGCGCCTCGCGGTTCGACGGCTCGAAGCAGGCCGTCCGCAGGCTCCCGCCGATCCGCTGCAATGCGGCGATCGCCATGGAATCCGAGTACGGGTTGCGCTTCCGGCCGACGAACGCCTCGAGCGCGTGGGTGAAGCTGTCGATGCCGGTGTCCGCGGTCAGCCGGAACGGCTTCCGCATGGTCAGCTCGTAGTCGACGATCGCCGCCTGGGCCTGACCGGCCAGGCACATGAACGGCATCTTCTCGTCGGTCTCGACGTCGGTGACGACGAGCCCGCGGCTGACCTCGGAGCCGGTACCCGCGGTGGTCGGGATGCACAGCAGCGGCACCGCCGCGGTGTCGACCCCGTTCGGAGCCTTGTAGTCGCGCATGTGCCCGCCATGGGCGGCCAGGATGTTGATCGCCTTGGCGGTGTCCATCGGCGAGCCGCCGCCGAAGCCGACCAGGCCGTCGTAGCCGCCCTCCCTGAACGCCGCCGTCCCGGCCGCGACGACCGTCGTGGTCGGGTCCGGCACGGTCTCGGAGAACACGCCGTAGGCCATTCCCGCCTCGTCGAGAGGGGCGGTTAGGGCGGCGATCAGGCCGGACGACACCATGAACGGGTCCGAGACGATCAGCGGCCTCGCCACCCCCAGCTTGCCGAGAACCTCCGGCGCGCGGCCGATCGAGCCGCCGCCGATCAGCATGATCCGGGGGCCGAAGACCGTGGCGGACATGGCGCGCCCTCCCTGCGGTGTCTCGATTGGCTCGCCGGAACGATACGCGGCGCCGGGAAACCGGTGCAAGGGCAGGCGTAGGCCCCGGTCCCGAGCCTGCTCGACGACCGAGGAATGGGCCGCTGAGCGTGCTAAGCTCCGGGCATGGCACTGGTGGAAGACACCGTTCTGTTTCTCGGCTCGGCGGTGATCGCGGTGCCGGTCGTCAAGCGGCTCGGGTTCGGGTCGCTGCTCGGGTACCTTGCGGCCGGAATCGTGATCGGACCGTGGCTGTTCGGTCTGGTGTCCGACGTCGACGCGATCCTGCGATTCGCCGAGTTCGGGGTCGTCCTGCTGCTGTTCCTGATCGGGCTCGAGCTGCACCCATCGCGGTTGTGGGCGTTGCGCCGGCCGATTCTCGGCCTCGGGGCGAGCCAGGTCCTGCTGAGCGCCGCGGCGATCGCCGGTGTCGCCTGGCTGGTCGGACAGCGCACGCCGACCGCGGTGGCGATCGGCCTGGTGCTGGCGCTGTCCTCGACCGCCTTCGCGCTGCAGACCCTATCGGAACGCAAGGAACTGCGCACCCAGCAGGGACGCGCCGCGTTCTCGATCCTGCTGTTCCAGGATCTGGCGGTGATCCCGCTGCTGGCGGTCCTGCCGTGGATCGCCGGCGCCTCGATCGCCACGGTGACCGACGGGGCCGCCCAGCTGACCGGCCCCGACTGGCTGGCCATCGGCTTCTCGGTCGCGGCGGTCGCGATCGCGGTGGTCGGCGGCCGCTACGTGCTGCGCCCGCTCCTGCGGCTGGTGGCCGCCTCGGACGTGCCGGAGCTGTTCACCGCCGCCGCCCTCCTGGTGGTGCTGGGCATGGCGCTGCTGATGGAGAAGATCGGCCTGTCGACGGCGCTCGGCGCGTTCCTGGCCGGGGTGCTGCTGGCCGACAGCCAGTACCGGCATCAGCTCGAGGGCGACATCGAGCCGTTCAAGGGCCTGCTGCTGGGGCTGTTCTTCATCGCCGTCGGCATGTCGATGGATCTCGGCCTGCTGGCGACCGAGCCGGTGGCGATCCTGGGCGTCGCCATCGGGCTGATGGCGATCAAGCTGGCGGTACTGCTGATCCTGGGACTGGTGGCCGGAATGCGCTGGGAAGCGGCCCTGGCCCTCGCCGCCGTGCTGCCGCAGGGCGGCGAGTTCGCGTTCGTGCTGTTCGGCCAGGCCACCAGCGTCGGCGCGGTCGACCGCCCCACGGCCGATTTCCTGATCATGGCGGTGGCTATCTCGATGGCGCTGACGCCGCTGTCGGTGGCCCTGGCGGATCGGGTGCGCAACGCCTTGAGGAAGGTCGACGACGCGTCGACGGCCCCGCTCCCGGAGGTCGACGAGCACGATCCGAAGGTGGTGATCGCAGGGTTCGGCCGCTTCGGACAGATCGTCGGGCGGGTGCTGAACGTCCGGCGCATCAAGTTCGTGGCGCTGGACTCCGACAACGCCCGCATCGAGGTGGCCCGCCGCTTCGGCAACCTGGCGTATTTCGGCGACGCCAACCGCCTGCAGGTGCTGGAAGCCGCCGGAACCGGCAAGGCCGAGATCTTCGTGATCGCCGTCGACAATCCTGACCGGGCGGTCGAGATCGCCCGGATGGTGCGCATGCACTTTCCCGGCATCCGCGTATATGCCCGGGCGACCGACCGGTTCCACGCCTACCGACTGATGGAGGTCGGCGTCGACGCGGTCTTCCGGGAGATGTTCGGCTCCAGCATCGACATGGCGAAGGCCGTGTTCGTCGGACTCGGCATGCCGTACAGACGGGCCGACGAGATCACCAGGGCATTCAAGGAGCATGACGAAACCCTGGTCCGCGAGCAGTACCGGCTGCAGGGCGACGAGTCGGCGATGATCCAGTCGACGCGCGAAGCCGCCAGCCATCTGGCGGGGCTGTTCGAACACGACCGAGAGCTCTCGGAGGGCGACTCCGACGGCAATCGCGAGGCCGCCGAATAGTCGAAAAGCTTCATTTCAACAAGACTGCGTTAACCAAATGCCTTTACGGTATCGAAAGATATAGTGGGCACATTGCGGCGACGCGAGGGAGATACGCGCGCATATGGCTGACACTACGCTCCAGGCGGTCACAGAGGTCGCCCTGCATGCCGCGCCCTGGCTGGCAGCCGGATGCGCGCTCGGACTGATCGCCGCGCGATACGTGCGGCGGCTCCCCGGATCGCCACAGGCCGTCGAAGGCCCGGCCGCTCCGGGAGCCGATCTCCAGGCGGCCGATGGAACCGGCCGCGAGACCCTGTACCGGCGCCTCGAGACCGCTCTCGCCGGCGAGCGCGACGGTGACGGCGCCCCGGCGCTCATCGTCATGAACCTCGACAACTTTCGCTTCATCAACGACGGCTTCGGGCACGCGGCAGGCGACGCCGTGCTGGCGGAGGCGTCGCGCCGGATCCGCCGCACGCTTCGCCACACCGATATGGCGGCACGGATCGGCGGCGACGAGTTCCTCGTCCTGTTGGAGAACACAGAGGGTGCGGCCCCTTCGCTGGCGGTCGCCGAGCGGCTGCGCGCTGCGGTTTCGCGCCCGTACGACATCAACGGCCAGCGCTTCCAGCTTTCGGCCAGCGTCGGCATCGCCCTTGCGCCGCGCCACGGACGGACGGCCGAGGACCTGACCCGCAGCGCCACCGCCGCGATGTCGGCGATCAAACGGCGCGGCGGCGACGGGGTCGAGCTGCCGACCATGATCGCGATGACCGACGTGTCCGAGCGGCTGCGTCTCGAAGCCGACCTCCGGCTTGCCCTGGACCGCGGCGAGTTCGAGCTGCACTACCAGCCGAAGTTCTCGCTGGCGAGCGGCACGCCCGAGCTGATCGGCGCCGAGGCGCTGCTTCGCTGGAACCATCCCGAGCGCGGCATGATCCCGCCCGCCGCCTTCATCGCGGTCGCCGAGGAAACCGGGCTCATCGTCCCGATCGGCGACTGGGTACTGCGCGAGGCCCTCGCCGCGGTGAAGCGCTGGAACGCCACCGCCGACGGCATCGGGCGTCGGCCCACGGTCGCCGTCAACCTGTCGTTCAAGCAGTTCGACCGGCCGGACTTCTTCGAGTTCGTCCGCGACACGCTGCAGGAGATCAAGGTCGACGCCCGGCTGCTGGAGCTCGAGCTGACCGAGAGCATCGTGATGCGCAACGCCGACAGCACGGTCGACGTGCTGCGCCGGCTGCGCGCCCTCGGTGTCCGGCTGTCGATCGACGACTTCGGCACCGGCTACTCGTCCCTGAACCTGCTCAAGCGCCTGCCGGTCCAGTGCCTCAAGATCGACCGTTCGTTCATGCGCGACGTGACGGTCAGCGACGAGGACGCCGCGATCACGACCGCCATCCTCGGCCTCGCCCACACCCTCGGACTGGAGGTTGTGGCCGAGGGCGTGGAGACGGACGCGCAGCTGCTGTTCCTGCGGGCCCGGAACTGCGACGCGGTGCAGGGCTATCTGCTCGGCCGGCCGATGCCGGAGACGGCGTTCCGCTCGGTCCTCGACCAGTCGGCCCGGGAGGCCGGGCCGCGACAGTCGGGCTCCGACGCCGGAATGGCCGGCGCGCTGTTCCCGCTCTCCGTCCCCCTGCCCGCCGCCAGCGACTGACCGGTATCTCCGATTGACCAGCGGACCTCGTACGCAACCGCTTGGCCGGGCCTGCCGGGCACGGTAGAGAGGTAACCCGCTTCCCCGGAGAGCGTCGATCATGTCCCTGTCGAGTCCGGCCGTGCGCGCCGTCCTGCTCGGCAACGCGGCATTGATCGTGACGGTGCTGTGCTGGGGCTCGATGCCGCCGCTCATGCACGAGCTGATGCAGCGCTACGAGGCGGTGGAGATCGCGGTGCTGCGCTACACCGTGGCGGCACCGATGCTGATCGCGATCCTGCTCTCGCCGATCGGCGGGCGGCCGCCCGCCGCGGGAACCATCGCCGGCGCCCTGCCCCGCCTGCTCGGTCTCGGCATCCTCGGCGTCGTGGCGTTCGCCAGCGCATACACCTTCGGCATCTACTTCGCCGGCCCGGTCCAGGCCTCGATCGTCAGCAGCGCCGCACCGGTGATCGCCGTCGCGATCGGTTGGCTGATACATCGCGACGTGCCGGATCGCACCCTGCTGCTGGGCATCGCGGTCGCCGCGCCCGGGGCGGCGGTCGCGATCGCCGCCGGCAACGCCAATGCGACGGCGGAAGCGAGCCCGTGGACGCTCGGTCTCGGCGTCTCCCTGGTGCTGCTCGCCAACGTGTCCTGGACGATGTACTCGGCGCTGGCCCGCCGCTGGCTCCCCGGCTGGCCGCCGGTCGCCCTGACGGCCGCGACCATCGCATCGGGCGGCATCCTGTTCTCGGTCGCCTACGTGATCGCCGGGCTGGCGGGCCTCGTCCGGTTCCCGCCGCCGGCGCCGGGCATGCTGGACGCCGGGCTGTTCACCTTCGTCGCGATGTTCGGGATCTGCCTCGGCGTGGTGTGCTGGAACTTCGGAGTCGGCCGGCTCGGCCTGTCGCGGGCCGCGCTCTACCTCAACCTGCTGCCGGTCGTCGCCATCGGGCTGTCGGCGGCGCTCGGGGCCGCCGTCACCGCGCAGCACCTGATCGGCGCCGGCCTGGTGATCCTCGGTCTCGGCGGCGCCCAGCTCAAGCGCCTGCATGACGCTCGCGCCGCCATCGACAAGCCCGCCGGCACCGGCCCTCAGGCGGCGGTCCGGTAGACGGCGGCGCCGTCGACCAGGGTGGCGGTCACCCGCACCGGGCCGACGCCGGGATCCTGCACGACCGCGAGATCGGCACGCGCGCCCTCGGCGATCGTCCCGCGATCGTCCAGCCCGGCGGCCCGCGCCGGATTGGCGGACACCAGCGCCCAGGCCTGCGGGAACGCCGCGTCGCCGTCCCGTGCCAGCCGGAACGGCGCCTGCGCCAGGGCCGGGTAGTAATAGTCCGAGACCAGGATCGTGCAGCGGCCCTCGCGGACCTCGCGGGCCGCCAGGATGCCGTCGGGGCCGAGGTGGCTGCCGCCGCGCACCACGTTCGGGGCGCCGCAGATCACCGGGTCGCCCAGCCCGACCGCGGTCTCGGCGGTCGCCGTGTTCATCGGAAACTCGGCGATCCGGCACCCCATCGCGTGGAAGCGGCGGCGCATCTCGGGGGTGTGGTCGTCGTGACTGGCCAGCGCCACGCCATGTTCGACCGCCGCCGCCGCCAGCCGCTCGACCGAAGCCGGCACCTCCGGCCTGCCGTCGGCGACCCGGTGCAGCAGCGCGATGAACTCGTCGTGGGTGAGGCCGGTGCGCGCGGTGTAGGTGGCGGTCGACTTTCCCTTGGTCAGGATCCGGTCGAGGATCATGTCGGTGTGGTCGTTGAACGCCAGCAGGTCGACGCTGCCGTCGGCCAGCCACTCCATCACCTCGCCCTCGGCCGCCAGATTGTGGGTCTCGTGCCGAAGGTGGAAGCGGGTGTCGCACGCCAGCCGCGGCTTCATCTCGGCCAGCGCCGCCTTCAGGGCGCAAGTCGACTCGCGGCCGCGCAGCCCCGGCTCCCAGGAATAGGTGACGCCGTGATAGGCGGTGCTGATGCCGTTGGCGATCAGCTGGGCGTCGGTGTCGAGCAGCGCGAGGTCGGTCGGGAAATGCACGCCCGGCCGCGGCATCATCTGGCGCTCGAAGGCGTCGCCGTGCAGATCGATGATGCCGGGCAGCAGCCAGGCGTCGCCCACGTTCCACTCCTCGCCGCGGCACGCCTCGCCGATCCCGGCGATCCGGCCGTCCTCGACCGTCACCGTGGTGTCCTCGACGGACCCGTCGGCCAGCAGCACGCGTCGGCTCGCGATGGTGCGGGTGGTCACCGGTCTTCTCCTCGTCCGGGGGGCGTGTCATAACCCCGGCCGGGGTCGACGACCCTTGTTAGCGCCCGGCGCCGGCGAGCGCCAGACCCCGGATACCGTTTAACAGGAGTGTCACGGTGGCCGAGTTCCCCGCGTTCCCGAACGGCGAGGCCGAGCCGGAACCGGCGTGGCCGCGCTACGCCGTGTACTACGCGCCGGCGCCCGGCTCGCCGCTGGCCGAGTTCGGCGCCGACTGGCTGGGCCGCGACTGCGCGACCGGGGCCGAACGGCCGCTGCCGGCGGTGCCGGGACTGTCGCCCGAACGCATCGCCGATATCACCGAGAGCGCCCGGGGCTACGGCTTCCACGCCACCCTGAAGCCGCCGTTCCACCTCAAGCATGGCCGCACCGCCGACGAACTGACGGAGGCGGTCGCCGCGTTCGCCGCGACCCGCGCACCGATCGAGGTCCGGCTCGGCCTGCGGTCGCTCGGCGGGTTCCTGGCGCTGATGATCACGCCGGCCGACCATCGGGTCGCAGCACTCGCCGCCGACGTGGTGCGCGAGCTGGACGGTTTCCGGGCGTTGCCCAGCGACGCCGAGCTGGCCCGTCGCCGCAAGGGCGGGCTGTCGGCCCAGCAGGAGGAGCTGCTGCAGCGCTGGGGCTATCCCTTTGTGATGGGCGAGTTCCGCTTCCACATGACCCTGAGCTCCCGACTGCCGGACGGACCGGAGCGCGAGGCGATCGTGGCCGCGCTGGAGCCGCGTGCCGCCGCAGTGACCGGTGAGCCGGTCGCGATCGACGCCGTCGCCCTGTTCCGCCAGGACGAGCGCAGCGGGCCGTTCGTCATGATGGGACGGTTCCCGTTCGGGGGCTGACGACGCAGCGGCGGAAACGCCCTTAGAACTGCCCGGCGAGACGGACCGGCAGATCCGGGACCGGCGGAACCGAGCCCGCCGCCGTCCCGGTCACGCCGCCGATCGCCCGCTCGGCCCGCGGCGTGCGCCCGAAGCATTCCCGGTAGCACTTCGAGAAGTGGCTGGCCGAGACGAAGCCGCAGGCCAGCGCCACCGACAGGATCGACATCGAGGTCTGGACCAGCAGCTGGCGGGCGCGGTGCAGCCGCAGCGTCAGGTAGTAGCGTGTCGGCGTGGCCCCGAGATACTTGCGGAACAGCCGCTCGAGCTGGCGGGTCGACAGGCCGGCGCGCTCGGCCAGGTCGGTCTGGGTCAGCGGCTCCTCGAGGTTGCCCTCCATCTCGCCGATCACCGAGATCAGCTTCGGATGGCTGACCCCGAGACGCGACCGCAGCTCCATGCGCTGATGGTCGTGCGGCTCGCGGATGCGGTCGTGGATGAACTGCTCGGACACCTGGTTGGCGAGCGCCTGGCCGTGCTGGCGGCCGATCAGGTGCAGCATCATGTCGAGCGCCGCGGTGCCACCGGAGCACGTGAAGCGGTCGCGGTCGATCTCGTACAGGTCCGAGGACACCTCGATCTCCGGGAAGTCCTCGGTGAAGCCACCGAGGTTCTCCCAGTGGATCGTGCAGCGCCGCCCCTCCAGCAGCCCGGCCCTGGCCAGCAGATGGCTGCCGGTGCACAGCGCGCCCATGATCGCGCCCTGCCGGGCCATCCGGCGCAGGAACCCCAGGATCCGCTCGTCCTCGTAGCGCTGGACGTCGATGCCGGTGACCACCACCACGATCTTCTCGCGGTCGACCTCGGCCATCGCCTTGTGCGGCACCACCTCGATGCCGTTGCTGGCCGCCACCGGCTTGCCGTCGGGGCTGAAGATCTGCCACTCGTACAGGGTGCGGCCGGCCATCCGGTTCGCGGAGCGCAGAGGCTCCACGGCCGAGGTGAAGGCCATCATCGAAAAGTTCCGGATCAGTAGGAACCCGATTCGGGTCGGGACCGCGTTCGGATCGTCGAACATTGATCGGGCGTGCTCCGGAACCGCCATTATTTCATGGTCTTCACGTCGGACGCCGGCCAGCGAAACGTCGCGACAAGACTACTTCGAACACACCGCACTATGCATTCGGAAAATATCGAAAAAAAGACACCCTTGCTGCCCGTTTCCGCCGTTCTCCCGGCACCGTCCGACCGCCGGTCAGCCCGATAGGGTGGGCGCCCCGTTCCGGATCACCGTGGTGCACGGGTTGAAGCCGATCCGATAGGCGAGCTCGGCCGGCTCCTCGATCGACCAGTGCACGAAGTCGGCGACCTTGCCGACTTCCAGCGTGCCGCGCTCGGCCTGCAGGCCGAGGGCCCTCGCCGCGTTCCGGGTGACGCCGGCCAGCGCCTCCGCCGGGGTCAGGCCGAACAGCACGCAGGCCATGTTCATGGTCGTCAGCAGCGAGGTCACCGGCGAGGAGCCCGGATTGCTGTCGGTCGCGACCGCGATCGGGACACCGGCCTTGCGCAACCGCTCGACCGGCGGCCGCCGGGTCTCGCCGAGCGTGTAGAACGCGCCGGGCAGCAGAACCGCGACCGTGCCGGCCGCGGCCATCGCCGCCACGCCATCGGCTTCCAGGTACTCGAGGTGATCGGCCGACAACGCGCCGGCCCCGGCGGCCACCACCGCCCCGCCCAGGTCGGTCAGCTGCTCGGCATGCAGCTTCACCGGCAGCTTGAACAGCGCCGCCGCCTCGAACACCCGCGCCACCTGCTCCGGCGAGAACGCGATGGTCTCGCAGAACGCGTCGACCTGGTCGACCAGCGACTGCTCGACCGCGGCCGGCAACACCTCGTCACACAGGAAGTCGATGTAGCCGTCGGGGTTGCCCTTCCACTCCGGCGGCACCGCATGCGCACCGAGGAAGGTAGTCACCACCGTCACCGGCGCCCGCGCCTCGATCGCCCGGGCGGCCCGCAGCATCTTCAGCTCGGCGTCCAGGTCGAGGCCGTAGCCGGACTTGATCTCGACCACCGTCAGGCCTTCGGCCAGAAGCGGGCGCAGGCGCCGCAGCGCCGACTCGACCAGCTCCTCGACCGTGGCCGCCCGGGTCGCCGCCACGGTCGACAGGATGCCGCCGCCGGCCCGCGCGATGTCGGCATAGCTGGCGCCCATCAGGCGCTGCTCGAACTCGCCGGCCCGCTGGCCGCCATGGACGATATGGGTGTGGCAATCGACCAGCGCCGGGGTGATCCAGCCGCCCTCGCCCTCCTGGACGACCGACGCCAGCTTCTCGGGCGGCCCGGTCAGTTCCTCGCGCGGACCGACCCAGGCGATACGGCCATTCTTGACCGCAATCGCCCCGTCCTCGATCCTGCCGTACGGGTCCGCCCCCGCCATGGTGGCGAGCCCGACATCGACCCACAGAGAATCCCACATGGGGCACCTCGTCCCACCGGCCAACCGCCGTCCCGACGGCGTCGCGCCTGCAACGACCCGACGGTAGTCGGATGACGGTGACGATGCAAAACCCGCGAGCACGACGCTGGTTCGCCGATCAGGCACTGCTACCCGCCGGCTGGGCCCGCGATGTCCTGCTGGAAGCCGACGCCGACGGCACCCTGACCCGAGTGACCCCCGGCGCGACCGCCGGCGACGCCGAGCGTCTCGCCGGTATCGTGGTCCCCGGCGTGCCCAACGTGCACAGCCACGCCTTCCAGTTCGCGCTCGCCGGCAAGGCGGAGCGCGCCGGCCCCGATCATGGGGCGCCCGGCGGCGGCGACAGCTTCTGGAGCTGGCGCGAAGCGATGTACGGCTTCCTGGCCGAGCTCGATCCCGACGGCATCGAGGCGATCGCGACCCGGCTGTACCGGGCCATGCTGGCGCGCGGCTACACCGCGGTCGGGGAGTTCCACTACGTCCACCATGCGCCCGGCGGCCGCCCCTACGCCGACCCGGCAGAGACCTCGCGCCGGCTGCTGCGCGCCGCCGAGACCGCCGGCATCGGCATCACGCTGCTGCCGGTCTACTATGAGGACGGCGGCTTCGGCGGCGTTCCGGCCGGCGAACGGCAACGCCGGTTCCTGCACGACCCGGACGGCTTCGCCCGGCTGCTGGAGGCACTGGCGCCGGAATTCGACGACCGCCCGGACAGGCGCCTCGGCATCGCCCCGCATTCGCTGCGGGCGGCCCGCCCGGATCGGCTGCGGGCCGCCGTGGCGGCGCTCGACCGGCTCGATCCGACCGCGCCGCTCCACATTCACGTCGCCGAGCAGCCCAAGGAAGTGGCGGACTGCCTGGCGTGGTGCGGCCGGCGCCCGGTCGAGCTGCTGTTCGACACGGTGCCGGTCGATTCGCGCTGGTGCCTGGTGCACGCCACCCATCTCTCGGACACCGAGCGGCAGACGATCGCCCGCTCCGGCGCCGTCGCCGGGCTGTGCCTGACGACCGAGGCCAACCTGGGCGACGGACTGTTCCCGGCCGAGACCTATCTGGCCGAGGGCGGCGCGATCGGTGTCGGGTCCGACAGTCACGTCTCGGTCGACCCGGCCGAGGAACTGCGCTGGCTGGAGAACGGGCAGCGACTGTTCAGCGGGCGGCGGACGGTCCTGGCCGACGGCCCCGGCGCGTCGGTCGGCGTCGGCCTGCTGCAGCGGGCCTGTCGGGGCGGGGCGACCGCGCTCGGACGGCCGATCGGCGCCCTGGAGTCCGGGCGGCGGGCGGATTTCGTGGTCATCGAGGACACGACCGGGTTCGCCGACGACGCGACCGAACTGGTCGACCGATGGATCTTCGCACCCGCCGCAGTCCGGGTCGCCGCGACCGTGGTGTCCGGCCGGATGGTCCATCAGGCCTGACTCCACCGCGGGACCCACTCGACTTTACGTATAGTCGGCACGGAACTATTGCATCTTCCGTATGTATTGCCCTAGGAATTGCAATTGGACGGACGGGTTGCGATTCATATGACGGCAGTCTCGAAGATGAGAGCCAACGATCTGCAGGGAAGGGCGGGGGACGCCGCCTCGCTGCTCAAGATCATGGCCAACGATCGTCGCCTGATGGTCTTGTGCGAACTGGTGGAAGCCGGCGAGCGGTCCGTCACCGAACTGGAGACGGTCACCGGCCTGAGCCAGTCGGCGTTGTCTCAGCACTTGGCGAAAATGCGCCATCATGGGATCGTCAGGACGCGGCGGTCGGCGCAGACGATCTACTATTCCCTTGCCTCGCACGAGGCGCGGGTCCTGATCGAGGTCCTGTGCCGGCTGTATCTGCCGCACGAGGACACCGAGCCGGGCAGAGAGGCCAGGAGCGCCGTCGCCGGTTGAGGTGTCGCTGGAGGAAGCGAGACCGAGCCGAGCCATGACCGAGCCGAAGACCCAGTTCATCGATCCCGCCACCCTGTCGGACTGGCTGAGCCAGGGCGGCGTGGCCCTGTTCGATGTCCGCGAAGAGGATGAGTTCGCGCAGGCGCGGATCGCCGGGTCGACCCTGGTCCCGCTGTCGCGCTTCGACGCCGGGGCGATCGTCGCCGGGGACGGTGACCGCATCGTGCTGCACTGTCGCAGCGGCCGGCGTTGCGGGATGGCGGCGGAGCGGCTGCGGGCCGCCGGTGACCGGCGGCCGCTGTACCGGCTGCAGGGCGGCATCATCGCCTGGGCCCAGGAGGGCCTGCCGGTCGAACCCGGAAACGGTCGCTAAACCTCACCAAACTAACGCCTTCTATCCGGCGTAGGATCGGTGTACCACTAAGCGCACGCCCCCTGGATCTCCTCGGGGCGCGTTCCCGTTTCCGCCCCGGGCGTACGATGCACGTGTATCTCCCCATCGCCGAGATATCGGTGAACGTCTTCCTCGTCCTGGGGATGGGCGGGATGATCGGGGTGTTGTCCGGGGTGTTCGGGGTCGGCGGCGGCTTTCTGATGACCCCGCTCCTGATCTTCATGGGCGTGCCGCCGGCGGTGTCGGTCGCCACCAGCGCCAACCAGATCGTCGCCTCGTCGGTGTCCGGCGTCATCGCCCACTGGCGACGCGGCAACGTCGATCTGAAAATGGGGCTGGTGCTGCTGGTCGGCGGCTTCTTCGGCTCCTCGGCCGGCGTCGCGCTGTTCACCCTGCTGCGGCGGTTCGGCCAGATCGACCTGGTCATCAACCTCAGCTACGTGGTGTTCCTCGGCACCATCGGCGCGCTGATGCTGCACGAGAGCGTGCGGGCCATCCTGCGGTCGCGCAGGCCGACCGCCCGGCGCGTCAAGCTGCACCAGCACAACTGGCTGCACGGGCTGCCGCTGAAGATGCGGTTCCGCCGCTCGAAGCTGTACATCAGCGCCCTGCTGCCGCTCGGCATCGGCTTCTCGGTGGGCATCCTGACCGCCCTGATGGGCGTGGGCGGCGGCTTCGTGATGGTGCCGGCGATGATCTACCTGCTGGGCATGCCGACCAGCGTGGTGGTCGGCACCTCGCTGTTCCAGATCATCTTCGTGACCGCCAACGTCACCTTCCTGCAGGCCCTCAACACCCAGACCGTCGACGTGGTGCTGGCGATCACGCTGCTGGTCGGGGCGGTGATCGGGGCGCAGTTCGGCACCCAGATCGGCGCCAAGCTGAAGGGCGAGCAACTGCGCAGCCTGCTCGCCCTGATGGTCCTGGGGGTGTGCATCAAGCTGGCGGTCGACCTCGTGGTGACGCCGATCGACCTGTACTCCGTCGACCTTCACGTGATCCACGAATGAAGCAGCAGGCCGTCAGCTTCCTGATCACGGCCTGCCTCGTGCTGGCGGCGTTCGCCGCAGCCGCCCCCACCGTGCACAGCCAGCAGGACCTGGTGGCCGACCTGTCGGACCACGAGATCGCCATCACCACCGGCTTCACCGGAGCCGAGTTGCTGCTGTTCGGCGCGATCGAGGGCGAGGGCCAGATCGTGGTGACGGTCACCGGGCCGCGCCAGTCGATGACCGTGCGCCGCAAGCAGCGGGTCGCTGGGATCTGGATCAACACCGCCTCGATGCGGTTCCAGAACGTGCCGTCGTTCTACGCGGTCGCGGCGACCGGTTCGCTCGACGACATCGATCCGGACGTCCGGGCGCGCCAGGAGATGGGGCTCGACCACCTGAGCCTGCGCCCGGTTCTCAGGGATCGCGACACGCCGCAGGACGAGATCAAGTCGTTCCGCGAGGGGCTGATCCGCAATCAGGTGCGGCACGGCCTGTACGCGGCGGGCACCGGCCACATCTCGGTACTGTCCGAAAGGCTGTTCCGGACCCGGGTGTCGTTCCCGGCCAACGTGGTCACCGGGATCTACACGGTGTCGGTCTACTACATCCGCAACGGCAGCCCGGTGCACGCCCAGACCACGCCGCTGCGGGTGTCCAAGATCGGCGTCGGCGCCTACGTCTTCCGGTTCGCGCACACCAACTCCGCCGCCTACGGCGTGTTCGCGATCGTGATCGCTGTTCTGGCGGGCTGGCTCGCCGCCGCGATCTTCCGTAAAGTCTGAGCCTGGAACAGCACGACGACAGATCGGCGTTTCGGAACAGGGCATGAGCGACACCGCATCCGAAGACCTGTCCGCGCATCCGCGCGTGTTCCTCGTGGTCGTCGACGACAGCGAGGAAATGCGCGTGGCGTTGCGGTTCGCCGGCCAGCGGGCCCGGCACACCGGCGGCCGTGTGGCGCTGTTCCGGGCGATCGAGCCCGTCGAGTTCCAGCACTGGATGGGCGTCGGCGAGCTGATGCGCGAGGAGGCCCGGCAGGAGGCCGAGGCCCTGATGGAGCGGATGAGCGAACAGGTCGTCGAGATGACCGGCGCGATCCCGATCATCTACCTGCGCGAGGGCACGACCCGCGAGGAGCTGCTGAACCTGATCGACGAGGAGCGGTCGATCTCGGTCCTGGTCCTGGGCGCCGCCGCCAAGTCGGACAATCCGGGACCGCTGATCAGCTACCTGGCGAGCAAGGGCGCTGCGCGCCTGCGGATCCCGATCACCATCGTCCCCGGCTCGCTGACCGACGAGGAAATCGACGCCCTGACGTGAGGCCGGGCGGCAGCCGCCCGTCGCACCATGGATCCCGGATCATCCGCGCTGGCGCACGGCTGTCCGGGATGAGGGCATCGGGTGGGCTCAACAAACCTCATCCCGGACGGACGCGCCTCAGCGCGACCGATCCGGGACCTAGAGCATTTTCCGATCACTCACGGCCATAGCCGGCAGCAGCAAAGTAGTTGAGGCATTCGACCGGGGAGAAGGTGTCGATGGCGCGGCCGATGGTGTCCCATAGGCCGTCAACGGTCCTCGGCGCGTGCTTCTTGAGGAAGGCCTTCAGCTTGGCGAAGGCCATCTCGATCGGGTTGAAGTCGGGGCTGTAGGCCGGCAGGAAGCGCAGTTCGGCGCCGGCCCGCTCGATGGCGTGGCGCACGGCGGTGGGCTTGTGGGCGGGCAGGTTGTCCATGACGACGATGTCGCCGGGCCTGAGCGTCGGCACCAGGACCTGCTCGACGTAAGCCAGGAAGGCGCGGCCATGCATGGCACCATCGAGCACCATGGGTGCCGTCATGCCGCAGGTTCGCAGGGCGCCGACGAAGGTGGTGGTCTTCCAGTGGCCGTGCGGCACCGGCGCCCGGCAACGCTCGCCACGCCGGGAGCGTCCGCAACGGCGAGCCATCTTGGTCGACGCCCCCGTCTCATCGATGAACACCAGGCGATCGGGATCCAGTTCCGGCTGGAGTTCGAACCAAGCCTGCCGCCGCCGCAGGACGTCAGGACGCTGCTGCTCGCTGGCGTGCGCGGTTTTTTTTGAAGGTCATGCCGTGACGGTCGAGCAGCCGCCACACCGTGCTCTGCGCCACCGTCAGCCCGTGTTCTCGCTCCAGGTGCTCGACGATCTCCAGGAGCGTGATGTCACGCTGCTCCTCGATCAGACTGAGGATCTCCTCGGCGTAGGCCTCGATGTGGTGAGAGCGGTGATCCCCGCCCTGGGGACGGGGCTCGATGCCTCCCGTCCGCTCCCACTGATCGACCCACTTGATCGCCGTAGAGGCCGCTACCCCGAAGCGCTTGGCTGCCGAGCGCCGCGTCATGCCGTCCGCAACTGCATTGACCAGCCGGCTGCGGATATCCATCGAAAGAGGTCGCGTCATACAGGCTGGCCTCCTTCACCAGCCCGTATCTTGAATCACAAACCTACCCCAGCGGGAATCCCCTACGATTCCGTCAGCTGAGAAACTGCTCTAGCCCCAACGCCCGGCCACGAGCAGCTTCAGCTACGCGGCCTGCGAGGTGCCGCCGATCATCATGCCGCCGCGATAGCTGCCGGACTCGATCGAGCCCCAGGTCTCGCGGTAGCTTTCCGGCAGCGGCCGGGTGATCGCCGGGGCGAACCACAGCCGGTACAGCAGCCGGTCGGCCCGGCTGGCCGCGTCGTCGGTGAACGGCGTGCGGCCGTGGTAAACGACCAGGTTGTTGTAGAACACCATGTCGCCGGGGGTCAGGCGGAAGGTGTGGCACTGCTGCTCGGCGACCTCGGCCAGCAGGTCGAGCGCCTCGTCCATCGCCGGGGTCATCTTCGGCACGCCGTCGATACGCTGCGCCTCCTCGACGAAGGTCCGCGAGTACTGGGTGCAGAATCGGCCGTCCCGGAAACCGAACACCGGCATCGCGTAGACCTTGCGGCCGCCGCCGACGTCCTGGGTCTCGCGGGTCCGCCAGTACGGCTGGCACAGCAGGTCGTGCAGGTCGGGCCGACGCTTCAGGATCTCGTTGCGGACCGTCACCGCGCTCACGACCTTGCTCTCGCCGCCCGAGCCGGCCTGCCGGACGCACAGCAGGCCCAGCACGTCGGCGCGGTCGGTGTGGAACCGCAGCGGCCCGTTCGACTGGGCCTTCTGGGTCGAGGTCAGCGAGCCCTCGGTGACCGACGGCGCGTGCCTGGCGAGTTTGCCGGACGCCTCGTCGCGCACGTCGCGGATCAGCTTGCCCTCCAGCGACTGCGGCAGCAGCGGCCCGATATGGGTGCCGACGCCGGCCCACAGCAGCCGCAGATCCTCGTCGTCGTAGTCCTGCACCGGCAGGCCGCGCAGCAGTGCTACGCCGCGGCCGGTCTCGAGCTGGTCGAGCAGCGCCGCCAGCTTGCCGGCCAGCTTCGGCAGCGGGAAGTCCGCCTTGCGGACGGTGACGTAGTCGAGTCCGCGCGCCTTTGCGGCACGGAACGCCGCGTCGATCTCCGCCACCTCGTCGGCGTTCAGGGCCTGGACCCAGCCGTCGTCGGCCGCCAGATCGGACGAGACCCAGGCCGCCGGGCCGGCGATCGGATCGCGCAGAAACGCGTCGCGGGGGTCGGTCGGAGAGGTCGACATGATGGTTCTCCCTTCGGTCGGGCCGGGCATTGCACCCGGCCATCCGTCTTGCTTGTCGCCGGGCTGTCCCCCCCGGCCGGCGGCCGCACGGCGTTGCGCCGGAACCGCGAACGGCCCCAGCCTACGCCCGCATGCGGGCGAGGCCAAGGCGGTCAGAGCGCGGCGCTGCCGGTCTCGCCGGTACGGATTCGGACGGCGTCCTCGACGTCGAGCACGAAGATCTTGCCGTCGCCGATCCGGCCGGTGCGGCCGGCCGCGGCGATCGTGTCGACCACGGCCGTCGCCCGGTCGTCCTCGACCACGACCTCGATGCGGACCTTGGGGACGAACTCCACGGCGTACTCGGCGCCGCGATAGATCTCGGTGTGGCCGCCCTGGCGGCCGTAACCCTTGACCTCCGAGACCGTCATGCCCTCGACCCCGGCGGAGGCCAGGGCCGTCCGGACATCGTCCAGCCGGAACGGCTTGATGATCGCCGTGACCAGTTTCATCGCCTGCTCCTCGCTGCCTCCGGTACCGGCGCCCGGTGGGGCTTTCGGCGAGAATACGGCATGGCACCCGCCAAGTCGCGCCGGGACCCGTTCCGTCGCCATGACTTGACCCGCGGAATGCCAGCTTGCACCTTCCACACTCGCCAGTCTGGAGTCCGCCCGTATGATCCCCAATCCCTTCGAGACCGTGCGCGAGGTCGTCGACCCGTCGCCGCAGGTCTCCGACGCGGTCAAGTACACCACCTGCTACATGTGCGCCTGCCGGTGCGGGATCAAAGTCCACCTCAAGGACGGGCAGGTCCGCTACATCGAGGGCAACCGCAACCACCCGGTCAACAAGGGCGTGCTGTGCGCCAAGGGCTCGGCCGGGATCATGACCCACTACTCGCCGGCCCGGCTGACCAAGCCGCTGAAGCGGGTCGGGCCGCGCGGCTCCGGCGAGTTCGAGGAGATCGAGTGGGAGGAGGCGCTCAGCACCGCCGCCGGCTGGCTGAAGGAGATCCGCGCCCGCGACCCGCGCAAGCTCGCGTTCTTCACCGGCCGCGACCAGTCGCAGTCGCTGACCGGCTGGTGGGCCAGCAACTTCGGCACCCCCAACCACGCCGCCCATGGCGGGTTCTGCTCGGTCAACATGGCGGCCGGCGGCCTGTACACCATCGGCGGCTCGTTCTGGGAGTTCGGCGAGCCCGACTGGGAGCACGCCCGCTACTTCGTGATGTTCGGGGTCGCCGAGGACCACGACTCCAACCCGATCAAGGCCGGCCTCGGCAAGCTCAAGGGCCACGGCGCCAAGTTCGTCTCGGTCAACCCGGTGCGCACCGGCTACTCGGCGATCGCCGACGAGTGGGTCGGCATCCGCCCGGGCACCGACGGCCTGCTGATCCTGGCGATCGTGCACGAACTGCTGAAAGCCCGGCGCGTCGATCTCGACTACCTGGTGCGCTACACCAACGCCCACTGGCTGGTGATCCAGGCGCCCGGCAGCGCCGACGACGGCCTGTTCGCCCGTGACGCCGACGGCAACCCGCTGTGCTTCGACCGCAAGGCCGGCGCGCTGGCCAGCGCCATGCTGCCGGACGTCGCCCCGGCCCTGGTCGGCGAGCACAAGCTGGCCGACGGCCGCACCGCCGTCCCTGCCTTCCAGTTGCTGCACGACCGCTACGTGGCCGACGAGTACGCACCGGACGCGGTCGCCGAGCGCTGCGGGGTACCGGCCGACACCATCCGCCGGCTGGCCGCCGAGATCGCCCACGCCGCCTTCGAGCAGGAAGTGGTGATCGAGCAACCCTGGACCGACTGGGCCGGGCGCCGGCAGGAGCGGATGATCGGCCGGCCGGTGGCGATGCACGCCATGCGCGGCATCTCGGCCCACTCCAACGGCTTCCACACCTGCCGGGCACTGCATCTGCTGCAGGTGCTGATCGGCTCGATCGATGCGCCCGGCGGCTTCCGCTACAAGCCGCCGTTCCCGAAGCCGGTGCCGCCGCCGGTCAAGCCGGCCGGCAAGGCCGGCCAGGTCAAGCCGGACACCCCGATGGCCGGACCGCCGCTCGGCTTTCCGCTCGGCCCCGAGGACCTGCTGATCGAGGACGACGGCAGCCCGCGGCGCATCGACAAGGCGTATTCCTGGGAAGCGCCGGTCGCCGCCCACGGCCTGATGCACATGGTGATCCGCAACGCCTGGGCCGGCGATCCCTACCCGGTCGACCTGCTGTTCATGTACATGGCCAACATGGGCTGGAACTCGTCGATGAACACCGCCGGCACCATGGCGATGCTCACCGACAAGGATCCGGAGACCGGCGAGTACAGGATCCCGAAGATCATCTATTCCGACGCCTACGCGTCCGAGACCATCGCCTATGCCGACCTGGTGCTGCCCGACACCACCTACCTGGAGCGTTGGGACTGCATCTCGCTGCTGGACCGGCCGATCTGCGACGCCGACGGTGCCGCCGACTCGATTCGCCAGCCGGTGGTCGCCCCGGACCGCGACGTGCGGCCGTTCCAGGACGTGCTGATCGACCTCGGGGTGCGGATCGGCCTGCCGGGGCTGACCAAGGAGGACGGCTCGCCGCGCTATCCCGGCGGCTATCCCGACTACCTGGCCAACCACGAGCGCTCCCCCGGCATCGGCCCGCTGGCCGGCTGGCGCGGGACCGACGGCTCGAAGGAGGGCAAGGGCGAGCCGAACCCGGAGCAGCTCAGCCGCTACGTCGACAACCAGTGCTTCTGGCGCCACGAGTTCAAGCCGCAGGAGCGCTACTTCAAGCACGGCAACAAGGACTATCTGGAGACCGCGGTGGCGCTCGGCCTGATCGGCAAGGCCGCCCCGATCGTCATCCAGCTCTACTCCGAGCCGCTGCAGCGCTTCCGGCTCGCCGCCCAGGGCCACGGCGACGTCCAGCCTCCGGAGCAGCACCGCGAGCGGATCGCCACCTACTTCGACCCGCTGCCGTTCTGGTATCCGCCGTTCGAGGGCGAGGCGCTCGACGAGGCCGCCTTCCCGATGCACGCGATCACCCAGCGGCCGGCGGCCATGTACCACTCCTGGGGCACCATGAACGCCTGGCTGCGGCAGATCCACGGCCTGAACAAGCTGCACATGAGCCGCGAGCGGGCCGAGAAGCTCGGCATCGCCGACGGCGACTGGGTCTCGGTCACCTCGCACCACGGCCGCATCAAGGCGCAGGTCAAGCTGATGGAAGGGGTGAACCCGGACACGGCCTGGACCTGGAACGCCATCGGCAAGCGCCGCGGCGCCTGGAACCTGTCGACCGACGCGCCGGAGGCGACCAAGGGCTTCCTGCTGAACCACCTGATCGCCGAGTTGCTGCCGGAAAACGGCGGCTACCGCTACGCCAACTCCGACCCGGTCACCGGCCAGGCGGCCTGGTACGACCTGCGGGTCCGGATCGAGAAGGTCGCCGCCGACGCCCCCGGCACCGTCGCCGAGCCGCAGTTCGACCCGGTCGCGGCCCCGCCGAACGCGCCGCGCGCCCCGGCAATCGTCCGCCACGGGGCGAAGGAGGCGGCGGAATGACCTCGCTTCCCGAGACCGCCACGGCCAGGAAGCTCGGCCTGGTCATCGACCTGGACATCTGCGTCGGCTGCCATGCCTGCGCGGTGAACTGCAAGGAATGGAACACCGGCGGCCATTCCGCCCCGCTGACCGACTGGAACGCCTACTCCGGCACCGAGAGCAGCGACGGCGACGACGCCGGCGCCTGGGGCGTGTGGTTCAACCGCGTGCACACCTACGAGGCCGGCGACGGCGCCGAGGGCCGGACCGTGCACTTCCCGCGGTCCTGCCTGCACTGCGAGACCCCGGCCTGCGTGACCGTCTGCCCGACCGGTGCCAGCTACAAGCGCGAGGAGGACGGCATCGTCCTGGTCAACGCCGATCTGTGCATCGGCTGCAAGCTGTGCTCCTGGGCCTGCGCCTACGGAGCGCGCGAGTACGACCACCACGACGGCGTGATGAAGAAGTGCACGCTGTGCATCGACCGAATCTACAACGAGAACCTCGAGGAGGTGGACCGGGTGCCGGCCTGCGTCGCCACCTGCCCGGCGGGCGCCCGCCATTTCGGCGACCTCGGCGACCCGCAGAGCGATGTCTCGAAGCTGGTCGCCGAGCGCGGCGGCTACGACCTGATGCCGGAGATGGGCTACAAGCCGGTCAACAAGTACCTGCCGCCGCGCCCGCAGAAGAAGACCTGCGGCGCCACCGGGGCGCCGAGCCGGCTGGAGCAGCTCGCCGCCGAGGCCGCCGACGCGGTGCCGGGCGGCACCCCGGAGACCACGGGCGGGAAGTTCCTCGCCTGGGTCGACGCCGTGCTGTCGCGCTGACGGAGACCGATCCATGCATCCCGCCGCCTCCGTCATCTTCTTCACCACCGCCTCCGGCGCCGGCTACGGCCTGCTGTTCCTGATGGGGCTCGCCGGTGCCGCCGGCCTGGTGCCGGCCAGCCTGGCGTTCGGACTGGTCGGCTTCACCGTGGCACTCGGCCTGATCACCGCAGGGCTGATGGCCTCGACCTTCCACCTCGGCCATCCGGAACGGGCGTGGCGGGCGCTGTCGCAGTGGCGCTCGTCCTGGCTGTCGCGCGAAGGCGTGGCGGCGGTCGCGACCTACCTGCCGGCCGGGCTGTTCGCGCTCGGCTGGGTGGCGTTCGGAACCGCCGGCGGCGTCTGGGGGCTGTTCGGCCTGCTGGCCAGCCTGGGCGCGGTCGCCACCGTGCTGTGCACCGGCATGATCTACGCCTCGCTGCCGACCATCCGGCAGTGGCGGCACCCGCTCACCGTGCCCGGCTACCTCGCCATCGGCCTGTACACCGGCGCCCTGTGGATGGCGCTGCTGAGCGCGGCGTTCGGCGGCGCCGTGCAGGTGTTCCTGTGGCTCGCGGTGGTCGCCGGCATCGCCGCGGCCGCCCTGAAGTTCGCGTACTGGCGGTCGATCGACAGCGGCGCCCCGGCCGCCACCGCCGAGAACGCCACCGGCCTCGGCCGGCTCGGCCGGGTGCGGCTGCTGGAGGCGCCGACGACCTCGCAGAACTTCGTGATGCGCGAGATGGGCTATCGGGTCGGCCGCAAGCACGCGACCAAGCTGCGCGCGATCGCCGGCGCCGTCGGTGTCGGGCTGCCGGTCGTGCTGCTGCTGATCGGCGCGGTCGCCGGCGAGGACGCCGACGTCGTGCCGCTGTTCCTGGCGGCGCTGGCCGGGTCGGCCGGGGCGGCGGTCGAGCGCTGGCTGTTCTTCGCCGAGGCCACGCACGTGGTGACCACCTACTACGGGGCCGAGGCGGCCTAAGGTTGGAGCGGGAAGTAGCTCACTTCCTCGACCGGAACGCTCTGCAGGGAGCTGTCGAGCGGCTTGCTGAGATCGTAGGTCGTCGCCCCCAGCACGCCGTCGCCGACCACACCGTCGCGCGCCAGCGGCAAGATGACCCGCTCGCCGATCCCGTAGCGGCCGGCATGCAGGAACACGTGGCCGGTCCCGACGGAGATGCACGGCTCGGTCACCACCCGGCGCCGCTTCTGGAACACCCGCTCGTATTCCCAGTCGGCGAAGAACTCCTTCATGTCCGCGCCCCGCAGCGACTTTCCGAAGATCGCGTTAATCTCCTCGCCGGCGAACCGGCCGCGAAACGAGTCGGTGTCGCGAAAGTACTTCCAGGCCCACAGGATCGGCAGTTCGTGCGGGATTGCAGCCGGATCGATGTCCTCCCACGCCGGCATGAGACGCTCGCCGCGCACGTCGTCCCAGTGGCACACGATGCGCCGGAGCCTGTCGGAGGTCAGGGACTCCAGGACCGTCTGGATCGGATCTCGTCGGACTGTCATGACGTCCTCGGTGGTCCGTGTCGGCGTCGCCCCAGATTCGCCGACTGCATCAACGCGAGTGCATGTTGCCAACCCGGCATCACCACTGCCGATTGGAAAACTCCTCACCCGACACCCTACACAGCACGGCCAGCCTTGCCAAACGGGCCAGGCGTCATGCGGCTCGGCCGTTAGGATGGCGCAGGTAGTAGTCGTCGTACGGCTCGTCGTGGGTCCACACGAAGCCGTGGCGCCTGTACAGCCGCGCCGCCGGGCTGCCCTTGAGCACGCCGAGCCGGACCGGCAGGCCGGCCGCGTCGGCCTCGCCGGTGAGCCGGGCCAGCACGGCGCCGCCGACGCCGCGGCCCTGCACCCCGTCGTCCAGGTAGAAGTGCTCGAGCTCCAGCCCGTCGCCGGCCGGCTTGAGCGCG
>Ga0209475_10000685_pt1 | contig 57564 bp, 55 predicted proteins | sample tdDd471_FD_187128 | JGI IMG/M metagenome (GOLD analysis project Ga0209475, IMG submission 187128) | Marine sediment microbial communities from the Atlantic coast under amendment with organic carbon and nitrate - tdDd47.1 (SPAdes)... | ecosystem: Environmental > Aquatic > Marine > Coastal >... | reverse complement strand
CACTGATAACGGCACTTACACTCAATACAATGATATCAATCAGTTGGTGTCTTTTTCTTCTTTCTACTCTGTAATCCTGTAAATTTGAAAAGTGCTTTACTATACTTGCGTTCATCTGTATCCCAAACAATTGAAATACAAAATTAGATCAACTTAAGTTATTGATGTCAAGTACTTTTAAATGATCTCGCCCTGACTTCATGGCCGGAGTAAATGATTTTATTTTACAGAATTGCTATACTGGGCGCCTTGCCGATTCTTCTAAATCTTCCACCCTGTATGGCCTTTGCAAATTTAAACGGTTTTAAAAAATATTTTAGCAATACCTTCTGGATTTTGCTGGAACGAGCCATGCGTTTTAGTCTAGGACTTTTAATCGGGATTTACGTCGCTCGTTACTTAGGTCCTGATCTGTTTGGTTTATACAATTTTGCCGTTAGTTTTGCCGGATTATTTATTATTTTATCGACCTTAGGTTTAGATAAAATAGTTATAAAGTCCTTGGTTCGTGCAGATTCGTCGGAAGAAACCATTCTTGGAACAAGCTTGTTATTAAAGTTCGCCGGTGCTGTTAGTGGGGTTATATTGACCGCAATCTGCATCCAATTTTTTAATGCTGACGAGGCAAAATTTGCAGTTTATCTAGTTTCTCTAAGCTCAATTTTTCAAACGCTTAATTGTATCGATTTTTATTTCCAAGCTAAAGTTCAGGTGAGATATGTCGCGATAATAAAAATAATTCAATCGGTAATAGGTGCCCTGACTAAACTGGCATTAATCATTCTAGCGGCTGATTTTATCTATTTTATTTGGGTGCTGATTTTAGAAGCTGCCATTTTGGCATTCGGTCTAGTTTATGTTTTCCAGAAAAATGTCGGCAACCTGTTTTCTTGGAATTGGGATAGTAAGTTAGCAATTAATTTGCTGAAATATTCTTGGCCACTGGTTTTGAGTACCTTATTTATCGCTATTAATATGCGTGTCGACCAGATTTTATTACAACAATTAATGGGTTCAGAAGCCGTAGGTTTATACGCCGCAGCATCTCGTCTAAGTGAAGCCAGTTACAATGTATGTGTATTGGTTGTAGCTTCGGTTTTTCCGGCCATTGTTAATTCTAAAAGTATTGACATGGCAATGTATGAAAACCGGATTAAAAATCTTTATTCGCTGATGTTCTTTATGGCATTGTTTATCGCAATTTTTATCACTATTGTTGCCGAGCCTTTAATGACGTTTTTATATGGTATTGCCTATTTAAAATCAGCACAAGTTTTTGCTATTCATATCTGGACCGGTATTTTTGTCTATTGGGGAATAGTCATGAATCAATGGGCGATTATGGAAAATAAACAAAAACATATGGCTTTGTTTATGTTTATGGGAATATTGGCCAATATTATTTTAAATTTGTTGTTGGTGCCTTCAATGGGAATCAATGGTGCGGCTTATGCTACTTTGATTTCACAGATATTAGCTAATATGATTATGCCATTATTTTTTGGTAAACAATTTATTGAGCAAATAAAAATACAATTAACTTCAATGTGGAATATTCCGATGGTTAATAAGATCGTATAGTCACTATAAGAATTTGAATATAACAATTCAAAAATGTCGGGAATATAAATACGTTTAAATAAATGAGTGGGAAATGGATAAAAGGTCGTTACTTGAAATAAAAATAAATGCTCTTTACAAATTGATAATGTGTAATACATTATCGGGTGTTCTCCCTTTATATATCGTTACAGAATATCAAAAATCAGGCGGAACATGGATTGCTCAGATGTTATCAGAGTATTTGCAAGTCCCGTTTCCAGACAACCATTTTCCCAGTATAGAAAAATCAGTATTTCATGGTCATTTAATGCCTACTCCTTTTTTAAAAAATGTATTGTGTGTATACAGAGATGGAAGAGATGCGATGGTTTCTTCATATTTCCACATGATATTCGGCAATAGAAAAAGTGTTCCTTCATTAGTGACACAAACACGCCAAAATTTAAACTTTACAGATTATGATGATGTAAAAAGGAATTTGCCGGAATTTATTGAATACCTCTATACACGTTTCCATAAGAAGTCGATTACACGTTGGCACCAATTTACCTGGAGTGAGTTTGTCTCTGCTTGGAAAGATTTAAATGTTAGTTCGGTTAAATATGAAGATATGGTTGTTGACCCGGTCAAAGAAATGTCTGTGCTTATATCTGAATTAACTGAAGAGAAAGTAGATATGGAACGTTTAAAAGCGGTTGTTGATAAATACAGTTTTGAAAATCAATCTAAAAGAAAACCAGGGCAAGAACTTAAAGACAGTTTCTTAAGAAAAGGAAAACCTGGGGATTGGAAGGAGAAGTTTTCTAGAGATGCAGCCGAAGTTTTTCATCATTATGCCGGCAAAGAGCTTATTGCACTAGGGTATGAACAAGATTCTTCGTGGATTAATAAATTTGACTCTACTGAGCATAAATAATTGGGCTTTAGAGGATAATTCTAACCTGGACAAGAATCCCAAAATCATCAATGAGTTGCCCTACGATAAGGGCTGGATGCTCAAGGTTTCGAGTCCAGAACCGCTGGATGCATTAATGAATGCCGAAGCTTATTCTAATTACCTAAAAGTATTAGGTATTGCATAACTTATCGTCTAAGCCTACCACCTTGCAACAAGTTGTTCGATTAACTTGTTGCCTACAATTTCTAGTGTTTTTGGTTCGTTAATTTGGGCTATCGGGCCAAATCAATAAAATTGGCTAAAATCACTATAAAGCCACTGACAGCGAAAACAATGGAAGCTAAAATCAATAGTTCTTCAGCTTGTTGGCGTATTCTTTTTAAAAAAGTCATTTTATTAACTCCTTTATTCCGTATAGCATAAAACATGCTTAAACCATGCCAAAGTGTTGCTTGATATGGCTTAATATAAAAGGTTAGATTGCAAAATCGGCACCGATTCTACCTTAAATTGCGCGGCGCAGCAAATTTTATTTTAAATTAGATTACTATAAGCCTGCTCTGTTTTGGTGCATCATTTTATCTAAGTGGCTTTTTAGAGATGAATTCGTAACTGATATTTGTAATTTTTTCCAAAGATAGCTTTGTATTTAAGGGTATTTAAGATGTTGGCGTATTAATTGCTCATTATAAATTATTGCATATTAAGGTTGCTAATACACAAAGATGCCATTTTAGTGAACCGATAAAAATAATCCAATTTGTAAATGATGAATGATAAAAATTTATTAGCTTTAATTAAACAAATGACTTTACCAGAGGAATATGCAGAGTATATTCCTCAATATTTTGATCCTATAGTGGCAAAAATTAACCGTTTATCCGAGCACAGAAAAACTACCGTTGTCGGTATTAACGGTTCACAAGGCTCTGGTAAAAGCACTGCAGCGGTCATCTTGCAATATTTATTGGAAAGCCGTTATCAACATCGGGTAGCTATCTTATCTATCGATGATTTTTATCATACCAAAGCTACTCGACAAGCATTGGCTCAATCTCAACATCCGCTCTTTGTTACCCGCGGCGTACCGGGAACTCATGATGTAAAGCTTGCTCTCGATACTTTTGGGCATTTAAAAAATGCTGATGATAATGAAGTTATATGTCTACCTCGTTTTGACAAGGCTAAGGATGATCGCAAACCGCGAAAGGACTGGGAGGTGTTAGCGGAACGGCCCAGTATCATTATTTTTGAAGGATGGTGTGTTGGTGCACCGAGCATGTCAAATAAAGAACTTGAGAAGCCGATTAATGAATTGGAAGCTAAAGAAGATGGGGACGGTTTATGGCGACATGCAGTCAATAACTATTTGCAAACTCAGTATCAAATCTTGTTTAGTCAGATCGATTGGTTATTAATGTTAAAAGCACCAAGCTTCGATGTGGTTTACGATTGGCGTTTATTGCAGGAACGAAAATTGGAGCAATCTTTAAATGGTGAACATAATCTACTCTTGAGTAAGTCACAATTAAATCGTTTTATTCAGCATTATCAGCGCATTACCGAGCTATGCCTGAAAACAATTCCGGCTTTTAGTGACGCCCTAATTGAGTTGGATGAGCAGCATAGAATGATTAATCTACGGATGAGAAGCGATGACAATTAAACCTCAATTTGTAATAGCGACTGACCTGGATGGAACTTTGCTTAATCATGATAATTATTCCTATAAGGCCGCTCAACCGGCTTTGGAGCTTTGTCGAGAAAATCAAATTCCTGTTATTTTCAATACCAGTAAGACGCAAAAAGAGAGTTTACGTTTAAGAACAGAATTAAACAATCATCATCCCTTTATTGTAGAAAATGGATCCGCAGTATTCATTCCTAAAGGTTATTTTAAAGATAAACCACCGGGTTGTTATGAGTTAAATGGATATTGGGTTCGATGCTTTGGAAAAAGCCGTACGGAAATATTGGCTAAATTGGAGCTCATAAAATGCCAAGAGAATTTCGACTATATCGGGTTTTCCGATTGGACTCCGGCACAAATTGCCGAAGCAACCAATCTATCCACCAATATGGCTATAGAAGCCAATCAACGAGAATTTTCAGAACCGTTTATCTGGCAAGACAACGAAGTCCGATTGGATGATTTTAGAGATTTACTTGGGGATCGGGGGCTTATCCTGCTTAAAGGAGGACGTTTCTATCATGTGTTGGGAGAAACGAACAAAGGCATATCATTAGCTTGGTTGAAATCTCTCTATGAATTGAACTATGAGAGAAATTTATCACTTATCGCTTTAGGTGATAGCGGTAACGATGTGGATATGTTGGAAAGTGCCAATATCGCTGTGGTGGTTAAATCGCCGGCACACTTATCTCCGCAGTTAAGCGGCAATAATCAAGTGTTATACACGCAGGAATACGGACCTAAAGGTTGGAGTGAAGCGATTTTAAGTCTAGTTCAATAAGCTAAAGATAATCACTATTCAGGAGTTAAATATGGGCGATTTTTATCAAAACGGCATTATCACTACCTTACACAATTTATCTCGGCGGCCAGTGCAGGATATGGAAGCAGAGTTGCTGGAATTTAGTAAAATGCGCCCCATGGGGATCGTCTTGCCTTCACTATATTCTGAACTACAAACGAAAGCCTTGCCAGATATCGTTTCGCAACTAAAGGAAGTTCCCTATTTATCACAGATAGTGATTGGGTTGGATAGAGCCGATCAGTCAGAATATGAACATGCATTAGAATTTTTTAATCAGTTACCGCAACATCATCGGGTCTTGTGGAATGATGGGCCGCGTTTACTTGCCATTGATAAAGAACTGAAGGGACTGGGATTGGCACCGGAACATATGGGGAAGGGGCGCAATGTCTGGTATTGTTTTGGCTATGTCTTGGCAACCTCAAAAGTGGAAGCAGTAGCTTTACACGACTGTGACATCTTAACCTATGATAAGAATTTATTGGCCCGATTAATCTATCCCGTGGCTAATCCCAAGTTTAATTATGAATTTTGTAAAGGGTTTTATTCTCGAATTGCTAATGGGACTTTAAACGGGCGGGTAAGTCGCTTATTGGTTACTCCTTTAATTAGGGCCTTAAAAAAGATTGTCGGAAGTTCCGACTATCTCGATTATCTGGATAGCTATCGCTACCCTCTGGCTGGTGAGTTTTCTTTTCGAATTGATGTTTTAAATGATTTACGTATTCCCAGTGATTGGGGCTTGGAAATTGGTGTCCTGGCCGAAATGAAGCGTAATTATGCGACCAATCGGCTCTGCCAGGTGGATATTGCCGATGTCTATGATCACAAGCATCAAGAATTGTCAGAAAATAATCAAGAAAGCGGTTTATCAAAAATGTCCATCGATATTTCCAAAGCCCTGTTTCGTAAACTGGCCACTCAGGGTACCATCTTTGATAATGGGACCTTTCGCACACTAAAAGCGACCTATTATCGTATTGCATTGGATTTTATCGAAACCTATCGCAATGATGCCATGATCAATGGTCTCGATATCGATGTGCATAAGGAAGAATTGGCGGTGGAGCTTTTTGCCGAGAATATTATTAAGGCCGGTAATACCTTTCTGGACAGTCCTATGGAAACACCGTTTATTCCCAGTTGGAATCGGGTATTTAATGCCGTTCCTGATATTTTTGAACGTTTAAAAGAAGCCGTTGAGGAAGACAATCGGGAATTTTCCAATCGCTAATTTTAAAAAGGAAAAGAGCAATGGATAGAGTCTTGGATGACTTATGCAGAAAGATAAAGTTGCACCTGGCTAATATTTATCCCAACCTGGAGCCAACCGCCTATTGTGAAGAGCTACTGCAGGCGATGGGATTGGGAGAGGGGATAAAAGCTCCTTTTCCCCATCATAGCCATTGGGATCAAAGTGATATTTTTGTGATTACTTATGCCGACAGTTTTAATGCACCCGGCACTTCTTCGTTACAAACCCTAAATGGTTTTTTTAGTCAATATCTAAAGGATTGCATTAGCGGAATTCATATTCTGCCATTTTATCCTTATAGTTCTGATGATGGTTTCTCTGTTATCGATTACTACTCGGTGAATGAATCTTTTGGTGATTGGCAGGATATTCAAGAGCTGGCCAAAGACTTCTCTATTATGGCCGACTTGGTTATTAATCACTGTTCGGCTCGTAGTGGTTGGTTTGAGAACTTTAAGCAACGTAGAGATCCGGGTAAGGATTACTTTTTTGAGGCCTCACCCGACGATGATGTGTCGGAAGTGGTACGGCCGCGTACCCATCCCTTGCTTCGCGAAGTGGATACCTTGGATGGGAAACGTCATGTCTGGTGTACTTTTAGTCACGATCAGGTGGATTTTGATTTTTCCAATCCTAAAGTGCTATTGGAATTTGTCTCCATATTACGTTTCTATCTGGAGAATGATATCACGGTCTTTCGCCTTGATGCCGTGGCTTTTTTATGGAAAAAACTCGGTACCTCCTGTATTAATTTAGAGGAAACCCATGAAGTGATCCGTTTATTACGGTTATTGGTTGAGCACAAAAAAAACAAAGCCGTAATGATCACCGAAACCAATATACCCAATCGGGAAAACTTAACGTATTTTGGCAATGCCAATGAAGCACATGCCGTTTATAATTTTGCTTTGCCGCCGTTGTTGGTTAATACTTTAATTACCGGGAATTGCCGTTATCTAAAAAACTGGCTAATGAGCATGCCGCCAGCCCAAAATGGTACGACCTATTTTAATTTTATCGCCTCTCACGATGGTATTGGACTAAGGCCTGTCGAAGGAATTCTTAGTGAACAAGAGACCGATCAACTCATTAATACGATGGTTAATTTTGGTGGCAGGGTCTCTTGGCGTGCACTGGAAGGCGGTCGCAATAAAGCTTATGAAATTAATATAAGCCTTTATGAAGCCTTGGCAGGAACCACTGTAGGACAAGACAATTTTCAGCAACAACGCTTTATTTGTGCTCATGCAATAATGCTGGCCATTGAAGGGATTCCTGCTATCTATATCCATAGTCTCTTGGGAACCTTAAATGATTATGAACGAGTTGAACTGACCAATCATAAGCGCAGTATTAATCGCCATAAATGGGATTATGAGCAATTACAGCAATTCCTGGCTGATCCCAATAATCATCACAATCAGGTTTTTGAGAAAATGAAAAATTTGCTCAAAATACGGCGAATCCAAGCAGCTTTTCATCCCAATGCCACGCAATATACCCTACATATCTCCGATCAAATATTTGCTTTTTGGAGACAAAGCCCAGACCGACGACAAAGCATATTTGCCATTAATAATATTTCTGCTGAAAAACAGTCTTTAGAATTGGCCAGTTTAAATTTAATTGAATTGGATAGTTGGACCGATTTGCTCAGTGGTGTTGAGTATCAAGACCTTAATAGTTTGATATTCTTGGAACCTTATCAAACCTTGTGGTTGACAAATATTGCCCACTTCCCGGATTAAACACTCTGATTGTCAATAAATATTGATTTTTAAAATCATATGATATTTACTTGAACTAATTTCCATTACGGTAACGCATATGATTTCGGGCTATTTAATCGATATTATTATATTACTCTTAGCAGCGGTTTTTGTTGTCCCTTTTTCACAAACCATTAAATTGGGCGCTGTTCCCGGTTTTCTTATTGCAGGTGTGATTGTCGGTCCCACCGGATTGAGATTAATTGACAACGTAGACGAAATCGGTCATTTAGCTGAAATTGGCGTAGTATTGCTATTATTTGTTATTGGCATCGAATTAAAACCGTCCAGATTATGGTTAATGCGGAAAATGGTGTTTGGTCTGGGAACTGCTCAGGTTTTGCTTACCGCCGTTGTTTTAGGAGCTGCTGCACATTTGATCTTTGACGTGTCTCTGCGAGCTTCAATATTAATCGGTCCGGCTTTGGCCTTATCTTCAACAGCCTTTGTGCTGCAATTGTTGACGGAACAGAAACAACTGGGATCGACTTATGGCCGTTCTTCTTTTGCTATTTTGTTATTGCAGGACTTGGCCGTGGTGCCGTTACTGGCCTTGGTTCCCCTATTGGCTCTCCCTGAATTGACCGTTGGTGAAGATATTGGGCTAGCATTGTTGGAGTCGATAGTGATATTGGGACTGGTGGTTATTGTTGGTCGTTATTTGTTACATCCTGTGCTCTATAGAGTAGCACTATCCAAAAATCCTGAAATTTTTACTGCTTCGGCGGTTCTTATTGTATTAGGTACTGCGATTGCCACGGAACATGCTGGTTTATCCATGGCTATGGGGGCGTTTTTAGCCGGCTTACTGATTTCTGATTCTTCTTTCCGTCACCAGGTGATGGCAGAGATTCAACCCTTCCGAGGCCTATTATTGGGGCTTTTCTTTATGTCCATGGGAATGTCATTTAATTTAGGCCTATTGCTGGAAAATCCTTTACAATCACTATTTCTGGTTGGTTTATTGATTGCTATAAAAATAGTCATTTTGTTTCCTATAGCCTATTTATTTGGACTAAAAAGCAAGAATAGTTTTGCGGTCGCATTGATTTTGGCACAAAGTGGTGAATTTGCTTTAGTCTTGTTTTCTTTAGCGAATCAAGCTGAATTGATTGATGCGAATCTGTTTCAACAACTATTATTAATCGTATTATTGAGTATGATTGCTACTCCGGTACTTGCTCGATTAGCCCAAGAGCAAATTAGTCAACAAAAAAAGGACCAACAACAACCAACCGAAAAACCTGTTGAAGCCCCAATTGTGATAGCAGGTTTTGGCCGAGTTGGGCATCGAATTGGCGAGGTTTTATTGCGTTCAGAAAAGTCCTTTGTTGCCCTCGACAGTAATGCTGAAATTGTTGAGCAGGAACGGGCCAAGGGCTACCCGGTTTTTTATGGTGATGTTTTGCAACCGGAAATTCTAAAAGCAGTCGGTGCTAAAAATGCTCGAATTTTTATTGTGACTCTAAATGATCCGGATGCAACCAAAAAGGTGCTGGAATCGTTACGGGAAAAGTATCCCGATATTAATATATACGCTCGTGGCCATAGCTTAATAGAATGTCAAAAATTACGTGCTTTAGGAGCAACTGGTGTAGTGTCTGAAAATGTCGAGGCTAGTTTAGGTCTAGCACAAATGGCATTGTTATCGATTGAATTCGATTCGGAACAAGTTGATAGTATTATTAGTGATTTTCGTAAAACCTATAATGCTCAAATTGCTGATATAAGTCATTCTGCGGAGGATTGACTGGGATTTATATCCTGTACAATAATTTGTAAACCATTACTTTATATGAATATTAAGCAATGGTTTACAAAAGTGCGCTTACTTAAAGCCTAAATTACTTTAATGATTTGAGCTTTTTTACTCCTTTTTTTCGCTGAGCAAAAATAATGGCCAGCTCTTTTTTTAATTGAACTTGTTTTTTATCAGATTTCTCGTTAGCCAATACTTTTTTCAGTGAATTTTCTTTCTTCTTCAATTTTTTTAGTATGATCTTTAAGTCCTGACGTTGTTCCTGTTGCTTGCTTTTTTCGGCTGTAAGGTACTCTTCGACTTTTTTTAATAGTTTTGGTGTTCTCATAATATATCCTATTTCGGATTAATTTTTTTCTTGAGTGGCAATGACTTCTTCTAATTCATCTTCATCCAGAGCCAGGCTACGTTCAATATGTTTCATTTCTAAATCGCCACGAGCAAATAACACTTCCCCCATCTGGATCAGGTCTTTCGTGACATCAAAAGCATAACTGGAATCGTTCATTAAGGAAGTAGACATTTCAGGGGTAATATTATTGTCCCTAATTAGTTTTTCCAGAGTTCCGTTCATTGTACTATCGTTTAACTCCATCTCCAATTTCAAATTGTCCAAGGAAAGAATATCACCGCCATCGCGTGCTTCTCCCAGTTGCCTTAAAACCGCTCCCAGTTGTTCGCGAATTTTATTGTACTCGTCACGAATAAAAGTGTTGTCGGAAACAATATATTGAGAAAGATTCTTATGCATATGCTTGGTATCTTTAATCGCCTCGACAATATCGCGGCCCGCCGCGCGCAGGGCAAAGAGTTCATCACTCTGTTCAGGAGTCATTTTTGTTTGAGCACGGCTGATGAAGTGGACAATATTACTATACAAGCCTTTTACATTGCGATTGTATTCTTCATCAATATCGATGGGCATAACCTTGTTATTCTCGGCGATAATCTTGGATATGTCTTTTTCCGATGAAATATCATGGCGATGTAAACTTAAACCATGTGCGATAATGGCATAGGCATTATCGTATAAGTGTATGGTTTCTTTGCGCACTGCCTCAATAGCCGTATCCGGTAGTTCCTCTGAAGCTTCATTAAGATATTTGGGGGTCGCAATAGCAGTAGCCTTTTCCGGCATTACCCGGTGTAAAAAATTAACCAACTTGTTGACAAACGGCATCATGACTACGATACCAATGGTATTAAAAATAGTGTGAAATACCGCCAATTTAAGGGTGTAGTCATCTGCTGCAATATTCACCAATTTTGAGGCCCAGTCGACTAAATCTTTGATTTGATAGATAAATGCAATGGCAATAATAGCGGTAGCCAGATTAAAAATCAGGTGTGCTCCAGCTAACCGTTTACCTTGAACATTCGAACTCATGGATCCCAATATGGCGGTAATGGTGGTGCCGATATTAGCCCCGATAGCCAGAGCGAGACCATTTTCATAGGTGATCTGTTGAGCAGATAGGGCAGTAATAATAATTACTAAAGTAGCATGGCTAGATTGCATGATTACAGTCGCAGCAACCCCCATGGCGGTAAAAACCATCAAACCTAGATATCCGTCCATGGCAAAGGCTTTCAGATCGATGGTTCCACGGAAAGCTTCAAAACCTTCCTTCATATGATGAATACCTAAGAAAAGGAATCCCAAGCCGGCTAAAATATAGCCGATACCACTCAGATGTTTGGACTTTTGAAAGACTAAAATTATACCAAATACCAGCATTGGCATGGCATAGGCAGAAATTTTTACCTTCAGTCCAAAACCGGCGATTAACCAAGCTCCGGTTGTTGTACCTAAGTTGGCTCCAAAAATAATTCCGATACCGGCAGCTAAACTAATGAGTCCTGCACTTAAGAATGAGATGGTAATCACCGAAACTAAGGAGCTGGATTGCATCAGGGTAGTGGAAACGACACCAAAACTTACGCTTTTCCATAGTCGGTTGGTGGTTTTCTTTAAAAGGGTTTCTAATAATCCACCTGTAAATGCTTTAAATCCTTCTTCTAAAAATAGCATGCCAAATAAAAATATGGCCACACCAGCGGAAATTTCCTTGAAGTCTGGACTTAGCCAGAATCCGTAGGCTAAAACCAATAAGATCGTGGGTAAAAATATTCTTCTCATCATGAGTTTTTATCCTTTTAGATATGCAGAGGAATGAAAAATTTGGCTTGTTACAAGGTGACATAAAATTGTAACAATTGAATGTTATAATTAAAAGTTTTTTTAAATAAATATTTGTGAGGCTTAGGAAAATTTTAATAATAGCTCAGTAGAAAAGACTATAAAGGGGCCCTTGTCATACGAAATTATCAGATAGAGGGGGAGGACGTTGAAGTTGTATGAGATACGGAATCAAGAGACTTCAAAAGATGATGTATAGATGGAATTTAAGCCATTGATATAATCGATGGCTTTAAAAAACTACTTTATGCTTGTTCAGATTTTTTTTTTATTACCTCCAAACGAGGGTAAATAAGTTTAATATGATATGCTAATGTGTGTAAAAAGGATTTGACTATATTGTTTTATTTGCTTTGAGAGGACGCTTTTGGGGCATTTAGAGGATGTACCGGATTATGTCCGGGATTTCAGAAAACTGATTGAGGAAACTGCAAATCTTTTTCCGGTATAGTCTTTCCTACTTATCAGATTAAACCATAGGGCTTTTATGATGCAGCATAATTTTGACTTTGATGCATGGACGAGTTTGGCGGAACAAGATATTGAGAGTTTTGAAGCTGAACGGGACAAGCTATTAAATCAAGTGATCGAAGCCGGATATGATAAAAGACTTTTGAATGGGCTGCAGTTTCGTATCAATATGGAACGACGAAGAGCTAAAAATCCGATGGATTCCTGTATCCGGATTAGTAAAATGATGAATCGACAATTTTATGATAAATTTTTTCCGGCCTTTGGAAGAGCGGATGAATATTGTAAAATTGACCTCCACAGACCATCAAAAAGTGCCGATATTATTCCGTTTAAAAAAGATTCTTAATTTAAATAAAAAATTATTTTACAACAACTAAGAATTTCCCCATACACTTTGATTCTTAGCAATGAAAATTAACGTTTATATGATATGATCGCGTTTTTATTCGATTAGTGAAATTTTGTGGACAGAAAAAGTGGATTGCAGGTCTATCTGCACTTACTCAGTTATGTAAAACCCTATTGGAAATTTTTTGCCTTAAGTATTCTGGGGTTTCTTATTTATTCCGGTACACAACCAGCTCTGGCCTGGATTACCGGTTGGTTAGCCAAAGCGGTCTATGAACCCGATCCTTATTCTAAATATTTAATTCCCTTAAGCTTGATTGGTATTTATCTGATGAGAGGGATTGGTGGTTTTCTGGGTAGCTATTTTTTAGCGAAAGTCTCACAAAATGTTATTCATACCCTAAGGTGTGAAATGTTTAACCATCAACTGACCCTACCCAATCAATACTATGATAATAGTAATTCCGGCCATTTAATTTCCCGGATCACGTTTAATGTTAATCAAGTCACCGGTGCCGCCACCGATGCCATCAAGGTCGTGGTCAGGGAGGGAATTGCGGTCATTGCGTTATTGGGTACCTTATTTTATCTGAACTGGATGTTGTCGTTAATCTTTCTGGCCATTGCTCCGGTGATTGGCCTAGTGGTTAATTTTGCCAGTAAACGATTTCGCAAAATTAGTAAAAATATTCAAGTGTCAATGGGGGATATTACCCATGTAACCTCGGAAGCGATTAACGGCTTCCAGGAAGTAAAAAGTTTTGGGGGCGAAAAATACGAAAAACAACGTTTTTCTTGGGCCAGTCAGGACAATTTAAAACAAAACTTAAAATTGGTTAGAACCACAGCGATTAATACTCCAATACTACAAATGATTGTCGCCGTCGCTTTATCCTTTTTACTCTATCTAGGCTTGGAATTTTTAGATCGTATGACACCGGAGGCTTTTGTAACCTATATGACAGCAGCAGGTCTATTACCTAAGCCGATACGTCAAATCAGTGAAGTTAACGCCACTATTCAAAAAGGTATTGCTGCAGCAGAAAGCATTTTTGAACTATTGGATGCAGAACCTGAGAAAGAATCGGGTACTAAAGAAATTAGTCGAGTTAAAGGGCAGTTGGAATTTCGCAATCTTAACTTTAGTTATCCCGATTCAGACATCAAAGTCTTAAAAGATATCAACCTGACGATTAAACCGGGCGAAAATGTCGCACTGGTGGGACGTTCCGGTAGCGGTAAATCGACTCTGGCAAGTCTTATCCCGCGTTTTTATGATGACTACCAAGGGCAGATTTTGCTCGATAGTGAAAATCTTCCGACTTTTAAATTGACTAATTTACGCTCGCAAATTGCTCTAGTCACTCAACAAGTTACGCTCTTTAATGATAGTGTTAGTCGCAATATTGCCTATGGTGCCTTGGCTGATGCCAGCGAAGATCAGATTAAACAAGCTGCTGATGCGGCTTACGCGTTGGAATTTATTGAAAAGCTGCCAGAGGGATTTGATACTTTGGTGGGAGAAGATGGAGTTTTATTGTCGGGAGGACAACGCCAGAGGCTTGCTATCGCTCGCGCCTTGTTGAAAAATGCTCCGATTTTAATCATGGATGAAGCGACTTCAGCACTGGATACGGAATCGGAAAAAGAGATCCAGGGGGCGATGGAGCATGTCATGGAAGGTAGAACGACTTTGGTCATTGCGCATCGTTTGTCGACTATCGAGAAGGCAGATAAAATCGTTGTGATGGATCAAGGACGTATTGTTGAGATGGGAACCCATGATGAACTACTTGCCAAGCAGGGACAATATTATCAACTCTATCAGATACAGTTCGACGAGGATAAAGATATCGGATGAAGATAATCCTGGCTCCCATGGATGGCTTAACCGATTTTTATGTACGCAATTTATTAACTTCATTGGGTGGTTATGACCTGTGTATAACGGAATTTTTACGGGTTACTAATAGTGTTTTTCCGCAACGTGTTTTTTTTCAAAACTGCCCGGAAATTGATCCCCGCTATCTGTTAAATGGAGCAACTCAGTCCAATGTTCCGGTGCACATGCAATTATTGGGTAATGATGAAGGTTTTCTTGCCGCCAATGCCCATAAGGCCAGTACTTTAGGGGTTAGGGGGGTTGACATAAATTTTGGCTGTCCTTCCAAGACCGTCAATAATCACGGCTCAGGCGCTATATTATTGGAACAACCGGAGAAAGTATTCCGAATCATGAGGGAAGTAAGACAGGCTCTTCCCGAATCCAAACCATTAAGTGCCAAAATGCGTTTGGGTTATAAAAATAGCAATTTAGCGCTAGAAAATGCTTTAGCCATTCAAGAGGCCGGGGCGGACTTTTTGACTGTACATGCCCGCACCAAATTGGATGGTTACCGACCACCGGCTAAATGGCAAGAAGTTGCTGTATTGGTCGAACAACTCCATATACCAGTGGTAGTGAATGGCGAAATTTGGAGTGTGGAAGATTATCAGCAGTGTTTTGCTACCAGTGGTTGTGAAGACGTGATGTTGGGTAGGGGAGCTTTTGCTTTACCTGATTTAGCACGACAAATCAAACAATTTAGCCATAATCAACCGGTATCGGAGCAGGCCTGGTGTGAGGTCAAAACCATGTTACATCGCTTTTACCAGTTAATGTTGGAAGATGAAATTATTTCAGAAAAACACATTAGTGGTCGTTTGAAACTGTGGTTGAAATGGCTAACGGCCTCATATGATGAAGCCAATCACGTATTGCAACAGGTTAAAACTCTTCGTGAACATCAGCAAATTATCGGCTATCTTAACTAATAATCCTTGAATAAATTGCTTTTGCAATTATATTACTGAAAACTAATATACGATACAATACGGAACATTCCTCAAGAATAGTTACATTTTTAAATATAGGGTAAATTTAATGGTTGAAAGTAAAATGCCCCCCATTGACTCTGGTTGCAGTGCTAAAGAGATTTTTGCACTCCGAGCCTTAGGGGATAGTATGTTACCGGAATTTAAACATGGTACGGTAATAGTGGTGGATCCTGAAGCACCGGTTCGGGATGGCTCGTTTGTGGTGGCGGAATTTGAAGATGGCGATTTTGCCTTACGCAAGCTACGCATGTATGAAGGGAAGTTTTTTCTGGAAGCCTTAAATGAGTTGTACGAAACGGTTGAAATAAGCGGCATAGAAAAAATCAAAGGCGTAGTAATTCAGGCAGGTAATCGTCGTAAAGAAATGAAAAAGTATATCTGAGTGTTGGAATTAGCGGTATGAAGTTAGGATGTATGGCCCTATAATATCAAACTTCGGCTGTAGAGTTATGCTTTATTCGGTGCTAGTTGAGCGGAGTAATTTTTAGTCAAATGATATACATCAGCTACTTCCACATCTGCCACCCCTTCGTCATTTTCAAGAGGGAGGTCATATTCAAGCCAACCTTTTAATCCGCATAGCCTTATACTCGTATGGTTCGCGGATATTCAGGAACATGAGCTCAGTGTTAGCCTCTATCAGCTCTTCTACATCCCAAGAAAATAGTTCTTCGACTTCTTTTTGCGCTTGTGCCAGTAATTGATTAAAGGATATTCTTGGTGTTGCCGGTTCAGCCATCCGCTTTTCTCATTAAACCATATTGCACAGCCATTACTGCTGCCTCCACCCGTGAGTGGATATTTAACTTCCTTAAGATTGCTTTAACATGCAGTTTCACCGTACCATCTGAAATATCCAGGTTACGCGCTATTACTTTATTGCTCTGGCCTTCAGCCAATAATCCTAAAATTTCGGTTTCGCGAGGGGTTAGCTCAGAGAAGGGATCAGGTTCCGGATTTCTATCCGGTGCATGACCTTGAACGACTTTGGCCAAAATCGGAGTTAAATCGGGGGCAACTACGGTCTTTCCTTCGTTAATGTCTTGTAAGGCTGTCACTAGCTCATCTGGTTGCATACCCTTCAACAAGAACCCTTGAGCACCACATTGTAGTGCATCAATTAAATCATTCTCGTCATCGACCGTTGTTAAAATGGCAATTGGCATTTTTGCGCCATCTTCGCGTAACCGTTTTAACACCTCTATGCCATTGATATCGGGCATACGCATATCCAGTAGGACCACATCCGGCTGGAATTCTTTAACTTGTTTAATACCTTCCTGTCCACTTCCTGCACTGGAAACGACCTCGATTCCTAATCTTTCTAATAGACCTTGTAGTCCTGCTCGGAATAGTGTGTGGTCATCTATAAGTAATACACGCATATTGTATTCACCTTTATCGATTTGAAAAGTAACTATTCAGTATACAATATTTGTCTCGTTAAGATGAGAATTTTTATATTCGAATACTTGCATATTCTTATATGGTTTCATTTCTTCAGGGTTTATGCCTTGTTCTGAGTCAAAACTTAACCATAATTACTAGTTACTTTGAAATTTAATGAAAAAACCTGACTTCTTGTTCAGAGCCTCTTCGATTGGGAAAGCTTAGCAGAATCTGAGTTCCTTCTCCAGCCTCGCTTTCTATATTTAAGTTGCCACCTAGTCGCTGGGCTCGTTCCTGCATTACGCTTAAGCCAATATGTTCTCCTAAACTAGAAACCAGGTTGGACTTTTCGATACCGACACCGTCATCTTCAATTAATACTTCATTTCTGTTGGGGTTACTCTTAATCATCAAGCGTACGGTTCTAGCTTTACTATGTTTGCGAATATTGGTGAGGGATTCTTGCACAATCCTTATAATTTGAAATTCGTGTTCTGATTTTAACTTTTGATCCAGCCATTCATTTTGAAAAAATACTGGAATATTACTATTGGATTCAAAGTTGTTAATGATTTTTTTAAGTGCCGGAATTAAGCCACGGTTATCGATTGGGGCTCTAAAATGAGTGATTAGTGCTCGAACTTCTCGATAGGCTTCATCGATACTTTCATGTAAGCGAGCGATTTCCTCATGACTGACTGAGATTTTTTCGTGCATGTTTTCTTCCAAAATAGTTACCTGGAAGCGTAAACTGGCAAGTGTTTGTGCCAAGGAATCATGTAACTCATGGGCCAGTAGGGTTCGTTCTTTAATAACTGAATGTTGTTTGGCTTCGTTGGTCAGGCGAGACTTTTCAATTGCCATGCCCAAGTGTTTCCCAATAGTGGCTAATAATTCCTTAAGATTGTCATTAACATCTAGCTGATCTTTTTTCAAAAATATATTAAAAATACCCAGATGCAAACCTTGATATTCCAGAGGAACCGCCAAAATTCCCATATCTTTATCACTAAACAGGCTAGCGCCTGAAAGTTCTTTGCAGCCATCTACCGAATCATGTTTTTCGATGGATCCTTGAGTAAACGATGTTCCACACAAGCAACGGTTAATCGGGACCATGCACTCTTCTCGAACAAACTCGCGATTCAAACCAAAAGATGCGACCATTTTTAGTTGATCGTCATCGGTTCTTAGTCTTACTGTACCGGCTTTGGCATCGGTAAGTTTTACTAGAATACTCAAAAAGCGAGATAAAAGATCATCCAGATTACGGGATTCATTGATCGTAGTGGCAACTTCATACAATATGTTTAGGGAATGATTTTGTTCCTTGATGCGGCTGGTTTGTAACTTTACTTTTTCTTGAAATTCTTCTGAAAAAGATAATAATACTTCGCTGAGGTTATTAAGGTCTTTAGCCAGTTTGGAAAATTCACTATGTTTAGATACTGGCAAACGTGCCGTATATTCCTTACGCTTCATCCTTAACGCCCAGTTGCGGATATGGATAAAGGGAACATATAAATCCTCGCGCACTAGTAACGCAATCCGAGATAATAGCATCAAGCCGCATATGGGCACGACTAAATTAAATAAAAAATCGAAAAATGTGAGTTCGTGACGAGTAACATTGTAGATGGCCGTAACTAAAAATAGTCCGGCAGTTATCAGGAGAGGAATAAACAATCGACTATTTCGTAAACCGATAGGTTTCAGTAACCAGTCTTTACTATCCTTTTTGGCTCCAAGTACTTTATTTAATTGCATTTGCATTAATTTGGCTCAGTGATTTCTGATACTTTTCTAAACATACCCAAACAACTGGAAATTTTCTAAAGGCTATTTTTTGCGACGATTTGATTCATTGTCATAGCTTTATAAGAAACTAATGAAGTTCTCATTTCCAATCAATTAGGAGGGTATTGTACCAATCCACGACCCAATCACAAAAGCGAAAGTACTATTTCTCCTCTCCTTTGTGGTTGGGGTCATTGGGATTTTTAAAAATAAAGTTAAACTCTCCCGGATTTAGCTCGACATAATCAATTTCCATACCTTGAATTAATGGTATGTGCTCGGAAGATATTACCATTTTAACATCATTCGAGATTGCGCGCGCATCTTCCGGTTTCGGATCGTCCAATCCCATTAAATAATGGAAACCACCTTCAGGCTTTTGTTGAACCGCGATCCGTAAAACGCACTCTTGATTATCTTCAGGAAAAGATTTTAATATTTGCTGTGCTGCGTCTGGTGTAATCGTAATCATATATACTCCTTCTTGATTTAGTTGAGCTGTGTTTTTTTTGAACGGATAAATTGAACAAAACGTTCTGCCCAGCGGTTTTGTTGTGTGTGATGCAAATGGGCATAGCTGGCCAGCAAGTTTTTGTAGATAATTCCGTCGTTTTCACCATCGACACCAGTACCACGAACTATTTTATAGGCAAACCGTGTGTCTTTGGCTAAATTTGTAAGATGTGAATAGTGAAACTCATGAGCTGATACGGCTTTCGTTTCAAGAGGTGTTTGTTTCGCCCTCACATGTGGCCAAGGCATGTTGTTATTCTCGATATAACGAATTAGTCCGCGGCCTTGAGGTTTACTATTCATTTGCACATCGGCATCGATTATTCCCACCATTTCTTCTGTCTGATCATTCCAGGATAAGGAACGACAGAGGTACATTAGTCCACCACATTCGGCATAAGCTGGTATGCCTTGCTCGATCAGCTCGGCCAGATGTCTTTTAAAAGAGTGATTTTCGGCCAATTGGCGCATGTGTAGCTCTGGAAAACCACCGCCAATAAAAATAGCATCGATATTATCCGGCAAATGTTTATCGGCTAAAGCATTGACCGGAATAAGGTCTGCACCCGCTAATTGTAAAGCTTCCATATCACTGGGATAGTAAAAGCCGAAAGCCTCATCCTTTATTATGGCTATTCTTACCGGTTTTAGGCTTTTATCCGGTATTGGTTGAAAGTTAAAGGATTGAAGGGCTTGATTTTGTTTTGGAGCTGTTTGTGTGATAGAAATTATTTTGTCCAGATCTACCTGGTTATTAATCTGGCGACTAATATTTAGGATTTTATCGTGCGCTTGGTTGTCTTCGTTGCTGGGCATTAGACCTAAATGACGTTCGATAATTTCCAGATCCTTATTACGATGAATGGCACCTAAAACTGAGACATCAGTATAATGTTCTATTACTGCTCTAAGTTTAGCTTCGTGGCGACTTCCACCTAACTGGTTAAGGATCACGCCAGCTATATTAATCTCCGGATCGAAGTCTTGGTAACCTAAAATCAACGGTGCAATACCTCGTGTCATGCCTCGAGCATCCAGAACCAAAATCACTTTAGCATCCAATAGCTTGGCCACAGCGGCGTTGCTATTGCTGCCATCCAGATCAAGGCCATCATATAAACCTTTGTTTCCTTCTACGATGGCAATGTCGGCAGGCGCTGCTTTTTGCTGATATAAGGCCAGCATCTCTTCCGAACTCATGGTGTTGTAATCTAAAGTATAGCAACAAGCCTGGGCAGCCTGACCATGCCATAAAGGATCAATATAATCCGGTCCTTTTTTGAAAGGTTGAACAATCAAATCGGCTTGAGCTAGGGCCGAACATAGACCAATGGTAATGGTAGTTTTTCCGGAGGATTTATGTGCAGCTGAGATAAACAGAGGTGATGACGATAGCATAATGACCTTTAATTTGGGTCAGATAGGCAATTTTTCAATAGTTTGTAATGAATCTACTTTTCGTTAAGAAAAGGACTTCATTTATCAATTAAGAAAAGTTTAAAAAGGCAAAAAAAAGAGTCGGCTAGCGACTCTTTTTTTCTGCATCAGAAGAGTAGATTAACTCTTCCAAGCTGAACCGTGCTCGTCATGGGCAATATTCAATACTTTGATTGCTTTGTCCATATATTCTTCACGATAAGTTTCCAACTCATGGCCTGCACCTGGATTATAATAATCATCTGGATGAATACCATTTTTTTGTTCGAACTCGATGAACTTCTTTTGCATTGCAATCATTTCTTTAATCAGTTCTTGCTTATTGCTCATTTTGTGTCTCCAATGACTGAATTTTTCAGTGAACTAAAATTTGCAGACAATATATATTAGTAAATTGTCATGTTAAATATCCCTAATGGGAAAGGCTGTTTATGGATTACGTGGTATACGCACCCCTTAAAGTATTGATTAATAACCACCTTTCCGCTTACTTTCGGGAAGTCCTGAAATGCGTCCACCTTGCTTACTGGGATCTTTAGGAAATAGTGCATAAAGATCTTTTGAGCCGATTTTGGTTCCCCAGATTTTTCCTAAGTCTTTGATCATAGTGCGAGTATTTGGATTTACACCACCATTTATAAATTGATCTCGGAGATAATTAATCATATCCCAATGTTTATCGGTAAGTTCAATTCCTTCTTGTTCGGCTATTTGTTTTGCCAGATCTTCATTCCAATCGTTTACGTTAACTAGGTAACCATTAGCCGTAGTTTCGATTTCTTGACCATTAAAAGTAAGTGCCATTTTCTTTTATCCTTTAATAATTAAGTTAATAAAAATATTTACCGTTATTCATCGGTATCGTTGACCGCTTTGATTCCTTTTTGTGGAATAAAAATTCCACACCCCATCAAATTGTTCTCACCGATACCGGATTCTTGGATAGCAATAGAATCTTCGGGGGTAATTTCAGCTATCATTAGACTTCGGGTTAAAAGTGTTTGGCGTTGATATTTTAGATGAACACTTTTACCACATAACATTTTACTTATTTTTAAACCTCTACCAGTCAATTCGGCATAGGCTTTGTGTAAAAAATCGTCTTCGTTTTCGTTAGTATCATTTATATAAACGAAACGAGAGACTAAAGTAGAAGATACAGGAAGAGAGTTGCTAGTGACTTCACCAAAAGTCATGCTTTCTCCACTGATCTGAATTTGTTGACCGCTGATATCATTGAGTTTATTTAAATAATCAATTGGAAGACGAATTTTTAATCTTGTTCGTCGAGAAAGCCGCATTTTCGCATCGGGATCAGCCTCCGGTCGTTGCCAGCCATTGCCTGATGCCGGGATATATATCTGATGTACCGCGATGCGTTGATCTTCTGTTAACCACGGGAGGATCTTTTGAAGTTCAACTGATAGCTCATAGGCATGATCAATGGGGATCTCCTTGCAGCTCAATTTAACTGTGGCATCAACTACTGTATCCGATTTTTTGATTGGATCAGGCTTTTTGTCTTCTGACCAGAACATTATTAAATACTACCTATTGTTTGCACTCGTAAATGTTATTTCTAAGTTTTCTTCCCAATTTTCCGGCGTATCAGCAAAAGGCGGCTTAACGTCTATGTCAAAAAATATTTCACCTTGACTTGCTTTTTGCTGAATCAGTGTGACCAATTCCGAATATTTGGTTAGTTCGTGATGTTGGATCAGAACTTCGCTTAATATAAGCATTTTAAATAGTACCTATAGTTATTTATGTAGTGTTTAAATTGGGTAAACTATTAGCAAACTCAAGTTTTATCATTTGCTTATGCTGTACGGGAATAATTTTAAACAGTCAGAAATAAAAGGCTACAGCACCAAATAGATATGTCTAAATAATTCCGGGATATAAATCTATCTACCTGTAATATAAGTTAAATATTGGTCTGCTAAATGATATTTAAAAGCCTTCAATTTGTGCGATATAAAAGTTATATCCATATATGGGTAGGCTGAAATATCAAATCCATCCCAAAGGACTAGTTTAATAGTTTATAATGAAGTCCTAAAATTCTCCCCATGAATTTTGGCGTGCCCTGGACAAATGTTCGACTAAATAATTGCTTGAACCCAGGGTTATGCAAATAAAACCGAGAAAATAGCGACATTCAGAATGTGACGAACGTGGTAGTTGAATGTCCTGCACGTTGGTTTAAGCCAACCTAACCTAAGGGAGAAAATCGTGCCTAAAGTAACAATCCATGATACACCGATGCTTGATGAGCTGGAAACTGGGCCATGGCCAAGCTTCATCTCAGGATTCAAACGTCTTAGAGATGAGCATCCTGATCAACGAATTAATGCCATGGTTGGCGACTTGCTAGGGCAGCTTGAACATTCCTATGAGACTCGCATGGGTTACTGGAAGGGTGGTACTGTTAGTGTGTTCGGTTACGGTGGTGGTATTATTCCTCGCTTCTCTGAAGTTGCTGAATCCTTTCCGGAATCTAAAGAGTTCCATACAGTTCGTGTTCAGCCACCTGCAGGTAACTACTATACAACTGACATCTTAAATCAGTTGGCTGATGATTGGGAAGAATATGGTTCTGGTTTGCAAACTTTCCATGGTCAAACTGGTAATATTATGTTTATCGGTACGGACACAGCGAATATCCAGCCTTTCTTCGATAAAATCAATTCTTATGGCTGGGACTTAGGTGGTGCCGGTCCATGTGTAAGAACAGCTATGGCATGTGTCGGGGCTGCGCGTTGTGAACAGTCTTGCGCAAATGAACATGCTATTATGCGTCACTTGGTAAACGAGTTCCAAGATGATATGCACCGTCCAGCTTTACCTTATAAGTTCAAGTTTAAAGTGTCAGGTTGTCCTAACGACTGCACAAACTCTATAGAACGTGCTGACATGTCAGTGATTGGTACATGGCGCGATGAGATGCAAATTGACCAGGCTGAAGTTAAAGCTTTTGTTGCTGATAAAGGCCGTGACTATGTGATTGATAACGTCACTTCTCGTTGCCCAACTGCAGCAATCAAATTAAATGAAGATGACACTATCTCAGTGAATAATGGTGAATGTGTTCGCTGTATGCATTGCTTGAACGTTATGAATAAGGCTCTAACTCCAGGTAAAGAACATGGTATTACGATTCTTATTGGTGGTAAGCGTACCCTGAAAATTGGTGACTTAATGGGTACGGTTGTTGTTCCTTTCATGAAGTTAGATACCATGGAAGATTATGAAAACCTAGTAGAATTAGCCGGTGAAATGATTGATTTCTTTGCTGAAAATGCATTGGAACATGAACGTACTGGTGAAATGATTGAGCGTATTGGTCTGGTTAACTACTTAGAAGGGATTGGTTTAGACCTTGATCCAAATATGGTTAGCGAGCCACGTCAATGTTCATATGTTCGTATGGACGGCTGGGATGAAGAAGTTAAGCAATGGTATGACAAGAAAGCTGAAGCAGCGACTGCTTAAGACTTTATCATTCAAAACCAAATAAATTTTTCGGTTGGTAGCTTAAATTGCTGACCGAAAATCAAGAATAACGATTAAATTAGTAGGAAAATAATATGGCTGAAGCACCGCAAATGCCGATTGAATCTGGCGCACCAGATGGCTTCCAATATATGCACCCCACTATGCGTAGAAACTATGGACAGTGGAAATACCATGATAGACCAAGAGCAGGTGTTTTAAGACACGTTGCTCATAGTGGAGACGAAATTTATACCGTCCGCGCCGGTACTACACGGATTTTGGATGTATATTCACTACGTAAATTAATGGAAATTGGCGATGAACTTGCTGATGGTTTTGTTCGTTTCACTATCCGTTCTAACATCGAATATATGGTAGATGATGGTTCTAAAGTAGATGCACTTATCGCTGCTTTAGAAGAGAATAATTTTATCGTAGGTGGTACTGGTAACTCCGTTACTACTCTATCCCATACTCAAGGCTGGTTGCATTGTGATATTCCTGGTACTGATGCATCTGGTGTTGTGAAGTCCATGATGGATGAACTTATCACTGAGTTCAGACGTTCTGAAATGCCTAACCGTGTTCATATCACAACTTCTTGTTGTCAGATTAACTGTGGTGGCCAAGGTGACATCGCGATTAACGTTCAGCACACTAAGCCACCAAAAATTGACCATGACTTAGTGGCTAATGCTTGTGAACGTCCAACCGTTGTTGCACGTTGTCCAGTTGCTGCTATCCGTCCTGCGGTAGTTGATGGCAAGCCTACTCTGGAAGTGGATGAGAAGAAATGTATTTGTTGTGGTGCTTGTTACCCTCCATGTCCACCAATGTTAATCAATGACCCAATTTATACAACCTTAGCTATCTGGGTTGGTGGTAACCACTCTAATGCTCGTAGCAAACCTACGTTCCAGAAGTTGGTTGCTGCTGGTATTCCAAATAACCCACCAAGATGGCCAGAAGCGACGGCTATCGTTAAGCGTATTCTAAAAGTATATAAAGAAGATGCGAAAGATTGGGAACGTATCAATGACTGGATCGAAAGAATTGGTTGGGCAGGTTTCTTTGAGAAGACCGGCTTACCATTCACTAAGTTCCATATTGATGATTGGAGAGGTGCTAGAAATAGCTTGAATGCCTCTGCTCACATCCGTTTCTAATCAAGTGAAGGAAAATTGTAGATGAAATTTACAATTCTTATTAATGAAGGGCCCTATCAGCACCAAGCGTCTGATTCGGCCTATCAGTTCGCAAAAGCCGCTTTGGAAAAAGGTCATGAAATCTTTCGTATCTTTTTCTACAACGACGCGGTTAATAATGCGACTCGTTTGGCTGTGCCACCTCAAGACGATAGAAATATTACTGAAAACTGGGCTAAATTGGCAGAAGAACATAACCTGGATATGGTTGTATGTATAGCTGCTGCTCAGCGTCGTGGTATGCTTGATGAAGGTGAAATGGAACGTCAGGGTAAGGATGCCAACAACATCCATCCTGCTTTCAGAATTTCTGGTTTAGGCCAGTTGGTTGAAGGTGGGATTCAATCTGACCGTCTAGTAACTTTTGGTGATTAAGGGGATTTATAATGGAACCATGGGAAGAAAATGAAAGCCCTGTGAAAAAGTTCATGTTTGTGAACCGCAAGGCTCCATATGGAACTGTATATGCTCTTGAGTCATTAGAAGTTGTTTTGATTTCAGCAGCATTTGACCAAGATGTAAGCCTGGTATTTGTTGATGACGGTGTTTATCAGCTTAAGAAAAACCAAAGTACTGATGGTATTGGCATGAAAAACTTCTCGCCAACCTACAATGCTTTGGGTGACTACGATATTAACAAGATCTATATCGAAGAAGAGTCAATGAAAGAGCGTGGTTTGACACTTGAAGATTTGCAGGAACTTACCTACGAAGATGAAGATGATGATTGGGCTGAAAAGTCATCAATCACAGTTGTTTCACGTGCAGAGTTAGCTGATCTAATGGATGCACAAGACGTAGTCATCAGTTCTTAAGGAGAAAATTAATGGCAATGTTACATATTGTAAACAAATCACCTTTTGAGCGCACAACTTTCGATTCTTGCTTGCAATCGTCAAAAAGTGGATGTTCAGTTATTTTGATCGAAGATGCTGTGGTCGGTGCTGTCAATGGTACGTCAGTTTCTGATAAAATATCCGACGCGCTTTCATCTAGGAGTGTTTATGTATTAGGGCCAGACCTTAATGCAAGAGGTTTTCAAGACGCTGACATTATAGACGGAATAAAAACCGTCGATTATGCTGGTTTTGTTGACCTGGTGGCCGAGAATTCAAACGTTCAATCTTGGCTTTAATATAGAAATTTTAATTAACTATCCAACACGATAGGAGTTGTAATAATGGGTACTATTACTGTAGACGGTAAAGAGTTAGAAGTAGACGAAGAAGGATATTTAGTTACATTAAGTGACTGGACGAAAGAATGTGCGGTTGTTATGTCTCAGGCTGAAGATCTGGAGTTAGGTGATGACCATTGGGAAATCATTGGCTTCCTTCGTGAATACTACGAAGAATATCAAATCGCACCAGCTGTTCGCGTTTTGACTAAAGCTGTCGCAAAGAAAATGGGTAAGGATAAAGGAAACAGCAAGTACTTGTACCAGTTGTTCCCATATGGTCCTGGTAAGCAAGCATGTAAATATGCTGGTCTTCCAAAGCCAACTGGTTGTGTATAACCAGCTCTAATTGATGAAGCTGATAAGGCAACTTATCAGTTTCCATCATAGTTAACCAATCAATAAATTTTAAAACTGGGTAGGTAAAACATGTCGGCGTTCTATGCGTCACTTTTTACGGTGGCTTTTCTTGTGTTAATTATCGGCTTAGGTATTAAAATATTTAAATATTCTAAAGTTCCTGCGCCACTCAAAATACCCGTTACACCGGCGCCTCTAACTAAGGGTGGTGTAGCTTTTCGTTTAGCCAAAGAAGCAATATTATTCTCTAGCTTATTCCGCTCTAATAAATGGACCTGGTTATTTGGCTGGATGTTCCATATGAGTCTGTTTGTTGTTCTAGCCATACACTTACGATACTTTGTTCAAGACGTTCCTACTTGGTTAGTGCTCCTACAACCAATTGGTAAGTACGCTGCATTCACTATGGTGATAGGTCTTATCGGTTTATACATAAGACGGCATTTTGTCGCAAGAATTAAATACATATCTTCCCCCTCCGATTATGCATGGTTATTGTTGTTAATCTTTATCGGATTAAGTGGGATTACCATGCGTTTTATAACGCATACAGACATTATCGCTGTAAAAGCATTTGCTTTGGGACTGGCGTCATTTAATTGGCAACCTTTACCAATGGATTTCCCTTTATTAGTGCATCTGCTTCTGGTCATAATACTAATGGTGTTAATGCCTTTTAGTAAGTTACTTCATATACCCGGATTATTTTTTGCGCCGTCACGCAATCAGACAGATACTCCCAGAGAAAAACGTCATATTTCTTCTTGGGCAAAAAATCTTGATGCTGAAAAGAATAAGATGCAACCCTAATTTCTAACTTAAGCATAATTAAGTTAGGCATTGAAATAGAACGTTTGAGGAATTAAAAAGTGGCAGACTTTGAAACTCCAAAATTTAGAGAATATCCAACCATACCCGTTATTGTTGATGGGGCAATGGAAGGCACCTCTCCTTTTGTGTCAAGACCTGAGTTTGATGAAAAGTTAGGTTACCCTGGTGAACTACCAGAAGATTGGAAAGAAAAAGTATTAGACAAAATGTCTGATTTACTTGGTAGATACCGTTCTTTACAAGTCTTTATGGACTCTTGCATAAAATGCGGTGCCTGTACTGACAAATGTCATTACTTTATTGGAACCAACGATCCTAAAAATATGCCGGTGGCAAGACAAGACCTTATGCGTAAGGTTTATCGTCGCTATTTCACCTTTGCTGGCAAGTATTTTCCAAAATTGGTCGGTGCAGAAGATTTGACTGAAGAAACATTGAATGATTGGTATAGCTATTACCATCAGTGTTCCGAATGCCGTCGCTGTTCAGTATTCTGCCCAATGGGTATTGATACGGCTGAAGTGACTATGGCCGCACGTGAAATTCTTGCTCACGTAGGTAAAGCTTCAAAATACAGCAATGAAATTATTGGTAAGGTTTTTAAAATTGGTAACAATTTAGGTCTGCCGGGTCCTGCTTTAGAAGGTATTCTCGAAGATCTCGAAGAAGAAATGCAGGACGATTGCGAAGTCGAAGTTAAGTTCAATATGGATGTTGAGGGCTGTGAAGCCTTATTAATGACTCCATCTGCTGACTTCTTCGCTGAACCGCATATCGACGGATTAATCGGTTACGGTAAGGTTTTGCGCGAAGCGGGAATTACCTGGACAGTAAGTTCCAAAGCGAGTGAGGCGGCCAATTTTGGTTTGTTTATCGGTAGCTATGAGAATATGCAAAAAGTTTCCATGCGTATTCGAGAAGAAGCCATTAATCTTAAAGTTAAACGGATAATTTTTGGTGAGTGTGGACATGCATGGCGGGTCGCCTATAGTTTTTTGAATACCTTGGCCGGCCCCTTCGATTTCTTGGATCAGAGATACCCCATCCCTCAACACATCCTTGAAGTAACCGTAGGTTTAATCGAAGAAAACAAACTACGCTTCAATAAAGAAGAAAATGACCACATGACATTGACGTTTCATGATTCGTGTAATGTGGCTCGTGGGTCTCGCATGGGTGATAAACCTGGCGGGCAATTTGAAATTCCAAGAAAAGTAATAAAAGCTGTCTGTAATAACTTTGCCGATATGCACCCAGACACAATCAACGATGCAACCTTCTGTTGCGGCGGTGGAGGTGGTATCTTAACCGACGATTTAATGGAAGTACGGGTTAAGGGCGCCTTACCTAGAATGGAAGCATTAAAAGCGGTAGAAGAAGAACATGGTGTAACCAATATTGCAGCGATATGTGCAATTTGTAAGAGTCAGTTTACCAAAACCTTGCCATATTATGGGTTTGAAATGGATGCCATTGTGAGTGTGCATCAATTGGTTAGCAATGCGATTGTTATGAAAGGCAGTCTGCAGGAAAAAGAACTTGATGGTATTGATGACGAAGAAGAATCCAGTAGCGATTCTGATACGGCTTCAGCTGAATAACAATTATTAATCTAGCAATTTAGTTTCTTAATAAATTTTTATATAAGAAACTTATCCAGCTCAGCTGGGTTAGGCTTAACAAAGAATTAGCTTGATAGGAGAAAAATAGATGTCTACATCCGATACATCACAAGAGAAGACCTTAAACTATAGACGTTACAAGGATACAAGGCTTGAGCATACTGGAACACAACAATGGGACGATTGGACCGACAATATTTTTCAGGCCGGTTGGTCATATAAATGTCCAACCTATATTAATAGAACACCTCCTTGTCAAGGAAGTTGTCCAGCAGGTGAAGATATTCGTGGATGGTTAAGTATCGTCCGTGGAATTGAAAAACCTACCGAAGAAGGTATGTCTTGGCAGGAGTTTGCTTTCAGACGTTCTACGGATGCCAATCCTTTCCCAAGTATTATGGGAAGAGTTTGTCCTGCTCCTTGTGAAGATGGTTGTAACCGTAATGAGCTTGAAGACCGTGTAGGCATTAACTCGGTTGAGCAATTCATTGGTGACCACGCACAGCAAAACGATTTTAAATTTAGCGCAGGTCCTGATACAGGAAAGAAAGTCGCGATTATTGGTGGTGGTCCAGCCGGTATGGCAGCAGCCTATCAATTACGCCGCGTAGGGCATGCTTGTACCGTATTTGATGATCACTCTGAACTGGGTGGTATGATGATGTATGGCATACCTGGTTATCGTGTACCAAGAGAAGTACTAGATAAAGAAAATCAACGTATTGTTGATATGGGAGTTGAAATTAAATTAAACACGCGCGTTGGTAAAGACGTTAGTGTTGAAGATTTAGAAAAAGACTATGATGCTATTATTTGGGCGATAGGCTGTAAAGAAGGTAGAGCTCTCCCAATTCCTGGTGGCGATGCGGCTAACTGTCTTTCTGGTGTCGGATTCTTAGAAGCGTTTAATGATGGTCGTTTAAAAGTTTCCTCAGAGAAAGTTGTGGTCGTAGGTGGTGGTGATACCTCGATTGACGTGGCATCCGTTGCTCGTCGTTTAGGGCATATTACGACTATTGCTGAAAAAGACCTACCGGAAAATGTAGTTCTTGGTCATACTGCTCACGACGTCGCTGATAGTGCTAATAAAGAAGGCGCCGACGTAACCTTAATTTCTCGTTCTCCAATAGAAGAAATGCCTGCAGCCCAGCATGAAATCGATGATGCCTTACGTGAAGGTGTTGCTATTATGGGATCTTTAAATCCTGTTTCAGTTGTCACCGATGCAAGTGGACGAGCTACGGCTTTAAGAGTTTGTAAGCTGGATCCTAAAGACAAATCACCGATTGAAGGAAGCGAATTTGATATTGAAGCGACCTTAATTGTGTCAGCTATTGGTCAGAAGGGTGATATGAACGGCCTTGAAGATTTCGATAATGGTAAAGGTTTTATTGACGCCGATCCTAACTATCAAGTTAAAGGTAAACCGGGCCATTTTGTTGCGGGTGATATTATCAGACCTCATTTATTGACAACAGCAATTGGTCAAGCTTCTATTGCTGCCGAGTCGGTTCATAAGTACTTAAATGATGAGGAACTCAAGAAACGTCCAAAAGTCGATAAGCACCACTTCGACTTATTACAGAAACTTGAAGACGCTAAACTAGCCCCGCAAGAATATTCGCACAGTACAGATCGTGGTACCGATGATGCGGATTATGCTGTACATAACTACGAAGACCGTTCTCAAAGTGACATTATTAGCCACGAAAAATTATTTATGGGGCATTTTGAAAATACTCCAAGAAATATTCGTGATATGGTCGAAGTTAGTTCTGACGAAGTTCTTGGACATTTTGCCGAGCGTTTGAAAGCTCTAGATGAAGAGCAAGTTGTTGCAGAAGCCAACCGTTGTATGAGTTGTGGTATGTGCTTTGAGTGTGATAACTGTGTTATTTATTGTCCTCAAGATGCGGTTCATCGTACACCAAAAAGCAAATCTACTACCGGTCGTTATGTATTCACAGAATACACCAGATGTATCGGTTGCCATATTTGTGCAGACGTTTGCCCAACTGGTTATATCGATATGGGTCTGGGTAGTTAGGTAACACGGTATTTAAGAAGCTATTAATTTTAGGAGTAGTATTGTGCAGTTGCATTACAAAATACTAACGCAACTTAGCTTGATTTTTGGACTTGCCGTGATGGTAAGTTCAAGTGTTTATGCTGAGAATACTGATAGTAGTGGTCTGTATCCGAAGATAACCATATCTGATCAGGCTGGCGATAAGTGTGTCAGGCCTCCGGCTGAAATACGTCGATTACACCCGGATATGTTAAGACATGATCGAATCCAGACCATGCGTAAAGGTGTTCGTGCAAAAAGTGACGGAAATAACCTAGATGGCAGTTTAAAAGCATGTATTAGTTGTCACGCAACTAAAGACCATAATGGCTATGTCCGAATCGAAAATGATCAGCATTTTTGCGTTAGTTGTCATAAGTTTGCGGCAGTCACCATTGATTGTTTCCAATGCCATCGGGATATCCCGGAAGGTGATGGAAAAGCACATGCTAGTAACCTAAATAGCAAAAAAGCAAGTAATGCTCACGATTTGGCAGTGATTTCACCTGAGGTTAGCAGTAATGACAACAAGTAATCAGAAAAATAATGCCGAACAATCCAGAAGGAAATTTCTTGCCGGTGGTTTTGCGGCTGCAGGTGTAGCTGTTGCTCCCGGTATGTTTTTGATTCAAACCGCGGGTGCCGGAAAACCGATTGACGCTGAAGCTTCCAGTAAAAACCGTTGGGGAATTTTGGTCGATACTAGCAAGGAAGTAGACTGGAACAAATGTGTTGAAGCTTGTAATAAAGAACATGGTTTAGAAAACGATAAAATTTCCAGACCAGATCAGAAAACGCAATATATACGCGTTGTTGAAGTTACTAATAAAAGTACCGGTTATTCCAAACAGCTTCCAGTGATGTGTCAGCATTGTGAACATCCTCCATGTGTTGACGTATGTCCGACCGGCGCTTCTATGCAAAGGGAAGATGGTATTGTATTGGTTGATCGTCATCGCTGTATTGGTTGTCGCTATTGTATGATGGCTTGTCCATATAAAGCACGTTCTTTCGTTCATGAAACTCTGAGGGATCAAAAAGAAATTACCCCTCGAGGTAAGGGATGTGTTGAATCGTGCAATATGTGTGTTGGTCGTATAGATGTAGGTTTACAACCGGCATGTGTCGAAGTTAGCAACGGTGCAATGGTATTTGGAGATTTGAATGACCCTGAAAGTGATATTTCTAAGTTATTGAAAAAACGAAATGCCAAACAGATCCGGGCCGACCTGAAATTAAATACCAGCGTTCGCTATCAAGGAATTTAATTTTTATAACTGAATTAATATCAGAGTGTGACGGAATAGAGTTAACAATATGAAAAAATTACATTATCTTGAAATTAAGGGAGAATCAGCCGGATTTTACGGGCTGCTAGCTGGCTTACTCGGTCTAATCTTAATCGGTCTAGGCGCATCTTATTATATGGAGCACAATGGCCATTGGGTGACCGGAATGAGTAATCAGGTCATCTGGGGCATGCCTCATGTGTTTGCTATTTTCTTAATTGTAGCTGCATCCGGAGCCTTAAATGTAGCATCCATATCTTCTGCCTTTGATAAAAAAGTCTATAAACCGCTAGCTAGATTATCAGGTTTGTTAGCCATTGCCTTATTAGCAGGCGGACTGGCTGTATTACTGCTCGACTTAGGCCGACCAGATCGCCTCATTGTTGCGATGACGGTTTTTAATTTTAAATCTATCTTTACTTGGAATATTTTCCTATACACTGGATTTATGGGGATCGTTGCTTTGTATTTGTGGACTATGCTCGACAAACCATATGGGAAATATACTAAGCCGATGGGAATCGTTGCTTTTATCTGGCGCCTTATACTGACCACTGGTACCGGTTCTATCTTTGGTTTTCTTATTGCCCGTGAAGCCTATGACACTGCTTTATTAGCACCAATGTTTATCATTATGTCATTTTCGTTTGGATTGGCCGTTTATTTATTGGTTTTGCTAGCTTCTTATAAATATACTCAACGCCCTTTAGGCGATTACATTGTTAATCGTTTGAAGAAATTGTTTGGAGTGTTTATTGCCGCCGTTTTATTTATGGTAGTGATTTACCATATGACATTTTTATACTCTGCTGAACACCGCGAAATATCAATTTTCTTTTTGGCAAAAGGAGGCGTTTATACGGGACTATTTTGGTTTGTACAAATTCTTCTAGGAAGCATTGTTCCTCTAATTATTATCTATTCACCTACATTTGATAATAATAGAACAATGTTAGCACTAGCCGCTGGTTTAGTTATATTAGGTGGATTTGCCCAGTTGTATATACTGATCATCGGCGCTCAGGCTTATCCAATTGATCTCTTCCCTGGATATACAATAAAAAGTATCTTTGCAGATGGAATTGTGGCTTCTTATACGCCAAGCTTACCTGAATTACTATTAGGATTGGCAGGAGTCGCTATCGCACTATTTATGGTGACCTTCGCTGTAAGATTGTTACGTTTTCTTCCTGCTAGTTTGGAAGATGAAATAGCAAATCCTCATTATACAAAATAATTCAAAAGTTATTAGAAAAAAGCCGGTTTTAAACCGGCTTTTTTATGGATGTTTGTAAAGGCTAAATAGTTTTATACGTCAGCCCATAGCTGGATCAGTTTGGTATAGGTGACATCCACGTGTCGAGTTTCTTCGGCAAGAGGATTTTCTTTGAGCATTTTTTCTTTTGCCTGGTAGAGTTCGTAGAGAATCTCTCGTTTATTAGCATCGCGGATCATACTTTGGGCCCAGGTCACACAAACTAAACGTTCCCCGGCAGTCACTTCTTTAACATAGTGCCAACTGGTAGAGGGGTAAACGATAGCATCGCCAGCGGCTAGTTTAAATGCATGTTCACCGTATTGATTTTGTATTACGACTTCTCCGCCTTCGTATTCACTGGGATCATTGAGAAATAGGGTGGTTGAGAGGTCGGTTCGATAATATTGACCACCCTGACCCATAATCGGGTTATCAATATGTCCCCCATACGACATTCCCTTGCGGTAACGAGCATAGAAAGGCAATCCAATTTTTTTCATAAAAGCGATAGCTTTATACTTTTCATTGCTGACCAATGACCCCATAACGATATTATTGACTGCTTGCAACTGCGGGGAATTATCCTGAATGAGCTCTTCGTTAAACTTTATATCTTGAGCAACATCTTGAGCTGAAATTTTACCGTCTACAAAATTTTGCTGATCTAAAAAGGCACGAACATTTTTTAATTGTTGTTGCGGTATTACATTTTTTATATGGCTTATCATAGAAACTCTTTATTTGATTACTTTTGTGATAAACAATTTTAAACCATTTCTTAGTTAGAGGGTAAATAAGTGATTTTAATTTTAAATGTAGTGATTGACGGACAAATGTTAGCGATAGAAGTACCTCAGGAAGCGGTAAACTCTGCTAGTGAATTATTCGATAAAATGGATGCCGATATGTCAAAGGGGTGGACTATTGGGAAAGATTTTGTTGCAAATCCGGATCAATTACAGCGTTGTCAAATTGTAGCAGATAAATTATTGACCGCTATTGATATGGAAAACGAAAAGATGAAAACTATGATGGCTGCCTATATTTTAGCTAGAGTACCCAATGTGATGACCGTGCATATTGATAACAATGGAGAATTACATGAAACGGTATTGGATTTAGCGCCAACAGAATAGTCTCCATGAGTTAGGAGATATGTGTTTATTTTATAAATTAGAATGTCATATTTTATACTGACTAGTATTTTTTACGAGTTGGGCTTTTCATCAACTTTGACTTCATAAGGAGGTAAAGCCGCTAAAATGGTTTTACCATATCTTTTGCTTATGATTCTGCGATCTAAAAGGGTAATTTTTCCATGGTCCGATTCTTTGCGGACCAAACGACCGCAGGCTTGAACCAGCTTTAAACAGGTTTGTGGAATGGCCAATTCAAAGAATGGATTTCGGCCCTGTGCTCTTAACCATTCAGATAAAGTCTCCTCGACCGGATTGTCGGGTACGGCGAAAGGTAGTTTACAAATAACGACATGACGGCAATATTCGCCAGGTAAGTCAACCCCTTCGGCAAAGCTGGCCAAACCAAAGATAACACTGCCCTTACCTTTATCGATACGTTTTTTATGTAGATTAATGATCTCTTGTTTGTTTTTGCGACCCTGAGTCAATATTAAATTTTTCCATGGCATACCTTGTTTGAGTAGATAATATTCAATATCACCAAGCTGTTTTTTAGACGAGAAGAGCACCAAAGAAGCTTCGTCAGGATCAATGATTTCAGGTAATAACTCGGCTACCTCATCAGTGTGATCTTGGACATTACGACTGGGATCGGAGTTCATGGAAGGGATGTAAAATTCCACCAGTTTTTTATAGTCAAATGGACTAGGTACACAATTAAAAAATCCTTCTACACCGCTATTAAGCTTAAAGAGTTCAAAATTCCCACCAGGTGCCAAGGTGGCTGAAGTGATCACCGCACCATAGCATTCTTGCCATAATAGATAACGCAACTCATTGGCTGGTAATATGGGGCTGCAACAAGCTTCGATATCTTTATCGTCACTCTGGTATTGATTTAACCAACGAGCCATTGGTGGACGTTTTTCACTGTCTTTAAGAAGATAACGTTGCCAGAGTGCAATCCCTGATTCCAAGCGAATTAAGGCCGGTGATAATTGTTGTGACCAAGATTCAGCTAATTCTTTATGGATTTCGTTTCTTTTTTCGTCAACGACTTCGTTGATAAATGTTGTTATTTTTTCTACCGCTTGATGTTGCTGTCGAAATATTTTTTCAAGCGCTGCAACAGGGGAATGAAATTGTTCCGGAAATATACCATCGATAAATCGATATGAATTGACTTTGTCACTAATAGGCCTTTCTGCAAATTCGATGTTTTGCTTTAATAATTCGTATAGGTCACTAAGATAATTCTGGGCCTCTTTAACACTATCGGGCAGTATTTCGATTTGTCTTTTAATGCCAAGCGGTAAACCTTTCTCATCCAGTAATTGCTGCAAATGAGAGCTGAACTGTTCCAACCATTTAGCCGTAGAATTAATATGGGCACTATTACTGAAATGGTTTAATGCCTTATCAGGAAGATGATGTCCTTCGTCAAAAATATAGATAGCATCTGCCGGGGCCGGTAAAATAGTTCCTCCTCCCATGGCTAAATCACTTAATACTAAGTCATGATTGACTACGATACAATCCGATTTAAAGACTCTTTCACGGGCACGATAAAAAATACATTCGGAATATTGGCCGCAACGTCTTCCTGTACATTGATAGTGATCGGCGGTTAACGCATACCAAGTGGAGTTTTCTACTTCGTCGGGCCAAGCTTCGCGCTCACCATTCCAAGTCTTATTTTTAAGCTTTTCGTCAAACTTTTTAAATAGGGTCCAATCTTCTTTATTATTCAGGGTGAGTTCCGGATCGGCAAAATCGATACCTTGCTGTCCTTCTTCACCACTATTTATATGTTTAATAAATTTATTTAATAAGGCTAAACAGATATAACGACGTCTTCCTTTGGCTAGAGTAAAGGTAAACTCAAGAGGACTCTGGTGTAAAATATCCGGTAAATCTTTAAATAATATCTGCTCTTGTAGGGCGATGGTTGCGGTAGATATTATTAGACGTTTTTTTAGTTTTTTGGCTATCGGTAAAGCAGCAACACAATAAGCTATCGTTTTTCCAGTACCGGTTCCGGCTTCGATGGTACATAGATTGGGGATTTCAGGGTTGCTTGGGGTAATATTAGCCAATGTTCGGGCAATATCGGCAATCATCAGACGCTGTCCATAACGAGGCTTGATGTTTTTATTTTCCAATAATGTCGAGTAGGCATCTTGGATCTGTTGTTTAAGGTCGTCGCTAAGCACTATTTCGCCGGATGTATAATTAAGACTGCATAGTTTATCATCATGGCAATGTTTTGCGATGGTAAAAGATTATTTTTTCAACTACTCAGTAGAAAGATAAAAGTGTATAATGCCCGGATCAATATTTATTATTAAAGAATACCTAAATGCATCCAAATTATTTAGATTTTGAACAACCAATCGCTGAATTAGAAGCGAAAATTGAAGAATTACGTTTTGTTGGTAATGATACTAATCTTAACCTGACTGAAGAAATCGCAAAGCTTCAGGAAAAAAACGATAGTTTACTGGACTCTATTTTCAAAGATCTAAAGCCCTCGCAGGTTTCGCAACTGGCTCGTCATCCCATGCGTCCTTACACCTTGGATTATATCGAGTTAATGTTTAGTGATTTTGAAGAATTACACGGTGATAGAGCATTTGCCGACGATGCCCCAATAGTCGGTGGGTTGGCACGTTTAGACGATATGCCGGTTATGGTTATCGGTCACCAAAAAGGTCGTGATACCAATGAGAAAGTACGCCGTAACTTTGGTATGCCGCGTCCGGAAGGCTATCGCAAAGCATTACGTCTAATGAAGATGGCAGAGCGCTTTAAATTACCGATTTTAACCTTTATCGATACACCTGGAGCTTACCCCGGAGTTGGAGCGGAAGAGCGAGGTCAGAGTGAAGCCATTGCCCGAAACTTATTGGAAATGGCAGAACTTAAGGTGCCCATTATTTGTACCGTAATTGGCGAAGGTGGTTCTGGAGGTGCTTTGGCCATTGGTGTTGGTGATAGGGTCAATATGTTGCAATATAGTACCTATTCGGTTATTTCCCCGGAAGGCTGTGCTTCGATATTGTGGAAAAGTGCCGAAAAGGCTGCTGATGCGGCTGATGCCATGGGGATCACTGCCGAGCGTCTTAAAGAGCTGGGTTTAATCGATAATGTCATCGAAGAACCTCGCGGCGGTGCACATCGGGATCATAAAAATATTGCCAAGCGGGTTAAAGATTCAATTAAAGAGACATTGGAAATGCTGCAAGCAATGCCTCTCGATGTACTTCTGGAAAGTCGTTACGAAAGGCTTGTAAACTGCGGTAATTATGTGGAAGAATCCTAAACTTCTAGCCTAATATGGCACTAACGAAGGAGTCATTTCTCGCCACTATTAAACAATATACAACGTATAAACGTTATATTGTGGCATACAGTGGCGGACTTGATTCCAGTGTTTTATTGCATCTTTGCGTACAAATTAAAGATGAACTAAAAGCTTTAGGAATAAGCCTGGAGGCTATTTATGTCGATCATCGATTACAGCAAGATTCGGCAGCTTGGGCTGAATTTTGCCAAACTTGCTGTCAGCTCTACCAAATTCCTTTTCAATCCTTATCGATAAATGCACAACCGCAAAAACGCCAGAGTCCTGAAGCTGCGGCTCGAGAAGCTCGTTATCAAGCACTGAAAGATTGTCTTCGGGCAGACGATTGCCTATTAACTGCTCATCACCGGAGTGATCAGGCCGAAACTTTATTATTGCAGATGTTACGAGGATCAGGGCCAAAAGGATTGGCAGCTATGCCGGTGTTAAAATCTTTTTACCAGGCTAAGCAATTAAGACCTTTGTTAGATGTTTCGCAAGCTGAGATTAAAGCTTATGCCGAGCAGCATCAATTACAATGGATCGAGGATAAAAGTAACTCGAATCTTCGCTATAAACGTAATTTCTTACGCCATAAAATTATGCCGGCCTTAAAAGAACAATGGCCGTCGATGGAAAAGACTTTACACCGGGTAAGCCATTTACAGGCAGAATCGATTGAGATCCTAGAGGATATTGCTCGGCAAGATATTGCATGTTGTCAATATCAAGCGGAAAAAGATGGGCCAATCGACTATTTAAATGAACGATACCTATTATCGCTGAGTCGCCTTCAAGAACTTAGCTCAGCGAGAATTAACAATAGCATTCAATATTGGTTACGTAGTCTCGATGTTTCGGTATTAAATTCTGTTTTGTTACAACGTCTGCAAGATGAATTTATCTTCGCTCATGCAGATACTCAACCCCTGCTGCAATTTCAAAAGCGATTTTCATTTCGTAGATTTAGTAACTTTTTGGTACTTTGTATTGAACAGAGTTTTGATTCTAACGCTACCTATGTATGGCACATCGAACCCCACAAAACGATAGCGCAGAAACTGCAGACCAATGCCGGTACTATTTATTTGCAGCATGCTCCGGAACACACAAGCCTAGGTTCTGCCGTTAATCCCGCTAAGCTTGGTGCCAGGATTGAGATTCGATTTCGACAAGGGGGAGAACGTTTTCAACTCACCAATCAATCCCATCACAGTCTAAAAAAGTGGTTTCAAGAGAACCGGATACCGCCCTGGATGAGAGGGAGAGTGCCCTTGTTTTACTCTGATGGTCAACTGTTTCAAGTGGCTAATCGTATTGTTGACATAAGATATAAAGCGGGCAAGAAAGACCAAAAGATCTATTTGGTTTGGAGTTATCGGTGAGATAATTTTGAGTGGTCTTGGAGTTTTCAACTCTTAATCGATGCTAATTTCTAGCTATTTTTCACATCGCCATGACGGCTCTATCTCGTTTACGTTGATTCGTTCTGACCGGCATCAATTGTGAAGTAGTTACACATGTCTCTCAAGGCCAGCGCCTGGGAGTTCATTTCCTCAGCAGTGGAGGTCAACTCTTCGGACAACGCTGCATTGTTTTGGGTAACCATATCCAGTTGATGTGGCTGTAAATACCATGGCAGCGTTATAGGCATCAAACATCTAAAAACGTTTAATATAAGCATGACAATATGGCTTTCCACCTTTTTTAGCATAATAATTTTGATGCTCTTTTTCGGCCGGGTAAAAGCTTTTTGCTTCCTTTAATTCGGTTACAACGTCCAGGCCTTTGTTTTTTAATATGCTAATAAGGTTTTGAATAATCTTTTTTTCCGCTGCATTATTATAAAAAACCATTGATAGGTACTGATCGCCAATATCCGGCCCCTGACCATCGAGTTGGGTTGGATCATGGATTTCAAAAAATAAGCGAGCCAGTGTTTCATAATTAACTTGGCTGGGATCATACTGCACTTCAACCGCTTCTACATGTCCGCTATGAGTATAGCTAACATCACGATAAGTCGGATTTTTAAGTTTACCACCCATATAACCGGATGTCGCCTGGGTTACACCATACCGCTTTTCAAAAAAATACTCGACACCCCAAAAACATCCACCAGCAAAATAAGCTTTAGCCGTTGAGTTGTCCAAAGGTGTGCTTTGTTTTCCTATGCTTGTCGATTTGCAGCTTCCTATTGTCAATAACAATAACGTCAAAGCCAAAATCTTTAAATTGTTGTTTATCATAACTTAATCCCAATGAAGCGATATATAAAAAATAGCAAAAACTGTCGATATTTCAAGTGTACTGAGTAGCACGAATTTCCTCAATGCTATTAGTCTTGCATTGATGTTAAAAAAAACGCACAATGAAAGGCCTCATTATATTTTTTTTACTATGCCGATACCCCTGAATAAACGGCTTGTTAGCTATTGCTGTTCGTTGGACTTGAGAGCATAATTAATCGATTCGTCCGGGATATTTAACTCATATATGGTCCATTAATGCATCAAGCTGGCGATGAATTACAGCGTAGTCCGCTAGAGCAAACGAGAGTTAATCGTATTGCTCCGCGTAAACGTGTGATGTTGCAACTGTTAATTTTTGTTATCGGCTTTGTACTCGTCCTTTTTTTTCAGGGATTTTTTTCCTATTCCATTAGTCAACTTGAACAAAAAATAAACAATCAACAGAGCTTGATTCATTTGAGTGAAATTTTGTATCAGGATCTGTTAAATGTCGAAAAACAGCTTTATTTGATAGCTCTGACGACACCAGGTGTTAAACAACTCGCGGTGCGTAGTCACTTATATAAAAATGTTTCCCAAATTAAGGCTAAACTGGCTATTATGCGATGGGGAGGTAGTTATACCTTGCCTACCAATCATGAAAAAACTAAAAGTTTAACCCTTCAGTTTTCACCTTCAGCACAAGATTCAACTGGAGTCTGGCCTCAACTCAAGCGATTAACCACGAGCGTTAAACAACTTGAGGAACAAATTGGGTTATTTCAACTAAGCCTGATTGAAGCTGTTCGGCAGTTTGACGATAGCACAGATTTAATAGTAGCGCTAAAACCTAAATCTGTTAGTTTATTACAAAAAACAAGATTGTTAGTTAAGGAATTGCAGAATGAGTCGACAGTTTTTTTAAATCATCATCGTCAATTTCTCGAGGTGGTACTGGCTAAATTAGATCGCCAAAAAAGGATTAACATGGTATTGAATCCCTTATTGTCGATTATCATCTTAATAATTGTTATTGCTATGGGATTCTGGATTGCCCGACAGGTCGATGAAGAAGATGCAAAAGTTCAGAAGCTAATAACTGAGTTGGAAAATGCCCGAGACACTGAACGTGAAATCGGTAAAGCCAAAGCTAATTTTTTGTCGACCATAAGTCATGAAATATTGACTCCCATTAATGCGGTAGTTGGGGTGGTCTCCATATTGTTAAATAGTAAATTAAATAAGGAGCAAAACCGATATGCTCGATCGATAAAAGAATCCAGTGATCATTTACTGAATGTTGTTAATGATATTCAGGATTTCTATAAGCTAGATTCGGGACAGTTCAGTTTTGACCATATTGAATTTGACCTACAAACCTTGATCGAAAGTATTTATGAAATAATTTTTGCTCGGGCGTTAAAGAAAAGGTTGAAGGTAAGTTATCTGGTTGATTCTCAGGTTAAGTCCATGTTTATAGGCGATCCGGCAAAAATTCGTCAAGTTTTAATTAACCTCTTGAGTAATGCCTTAAAATTTACGCCATCAGGGGGAATAGTCCTTGAAGTTAAATTAACGCCTGCAAAAAATTGGGTTCGTTTTGAAGTGCATGACACCGGAATCGGAATATCTGAACAAGCAAAAGCAGAGTTATTTCATAGCTTTTCCCAAGTTGATAGTGGTTTATCTCGGCAGTACGGAGGTACTGGCTTAGGATTGGCAATTTCTAAACATATAGTGGAATTAATGGGAGGGGAAATCGGCGTTGAAAGTCAGAGCAATCGTGGTAGTAGTTTTTGGTTTGAATTACCGCTAGAAAAAATTAGCCCATTGAGAAATGAAGAAATACATTTAATGGATGAAACTTTCCAGCAACAAGAAGTGGTATATATTGATGATTTGCCGTTGAACCAAAATTTGAATCTGCATAAACTGCAAAGATGGAATTTAAAACCGAAAGCAAAGACTAATACTGCTGACGGTTTCAAGGCGCTTTGGAAAAATAAAGTTACCGGTAAAGAAGATTATGTCATTTTTATCGATCTGGCAATGGATAATGATGAGCAGGCATTCGATTTTGTTCATCAAGTAAAGGCGGAATCTTCTTTTAAGGCTATACCGATTGTGTTTAGTACCGCTTTGGCTTTAAAGCGTATTGAATTGTCCTTACCCAATTGTCGGGAAGAACGAATAATTCCTATTATTAAGCCATATAGAAATGACCAATTATTTACCGCTTTCTCCAATGCCATTAGGCAATTAGATCAGGAAGAAGAGCAGTATCCCTTGGTTGATCAGTATCTGGAAGAAATTAAAAAGGAAAGCACAGAAGAACCACAAAATGCTTTAAACGTTCTGGTAGTTGACGATAATTCCACCAATCAGATGGTTGCAAAAGGTTATTTGGCTCAGAAAGGCTGTAAGGTAAGTTTTGCCGATAATGGTAAGGAAGCCTTTGAACGGGTAAAAAGAGAAGATTTTGATTTGATTCTAATGGATTTGCAAATGCCGATCATGGACGGTATTTCTGCCACCAAGGCTATACGCCAACTAGCCCAAACCGATAAGAACTCTGTTCCTATCGTGGCTATGACTGCCAATGCACTGGCGGAAGAAAGGCAAAACTGTTACGACGCAGGTATGAATGATTTTTTAAGTAAACCGATAGATAAAACTATGCTGGAAGTGGTTTTAGCCAGTTATCTAGATTCCAAGGTTGGTTAAGGGGCGCAGCATGTCGATGACTAATAAAATAATCATTATGGTAGGGCTGATTGCTATTATTGCATCGGCAAGTGTTGGTTTTGGCATACTCTACCGCTTTGAAAATCAATTGCACTCTCAGACCATGGCACGCTTGCAGGATAGTTCAAAGATTGCTGCAGGAGATTTTGAAAAGCGTTTGGAAAGTATGGCGAATGATGTCAAAATTTTAGCATCGGACCCCACCTTTGGCACTTATATAGACGCCATAAAATCCGGAAACAAAGAACTCCAAAGCAGGGCGTTACAACATATTGAAAATGTTTTCGTCAATTTAGCTTCTGTACAACATGATTATATCCAAGTGCGTTTTATCGGTAGAGAAGATAGTGGTAAGGAGTTGGTTCGGGTCAATCAAAATGAAGGTAAAATCTCTCGGGTTAAACCTTCTGCACTACAACAAAAGGGACAACGTAACTACTTTTTAAGTAGTATCGTGTTAGAGGCGGGTGATATCTTTTATTCCGATATCGACCTGAATCGTGAACATGGTCAGATTGAACAACCTTTTGTGCCGGTCATTCGTATCGCTACTCCGGTTTTTGAACAACCTGGAATTCCATTTGGAATCGTCATTATCAATATTTCTTTAAAGCGATTATTCGCTTCATTGTCAACCATCAATAAACGGGATGGTCTGTTTCTATTCAATGAAAACGGCTATTTAATCGCCTATCGACATCCGGATCAACAGTACCAAACCTTTGCTTTTGAATTTAATAAGGAGCCGGATTTAGAAACCAATTTCCCCAGTCTTAAAGCTGTTATGCGTATTGAAAAAATGCAAGATTATTCCATATTGGATGATGAGAAGATGTTTAATCAACAGCGCAAAGCATTGGGTGTGAGCATCCTCAACTTTAATAATAATCGTCCCGAACAGCGTTTGATATTTGTGGTTAGCAGACCTCTTAAGGAGGTAATGGCCGGTTCAATTAAAAGCCGTAATGAAAGTTTGATAACGGGTATGGTGGTTTTGATTTTGGCTGTTATGGTGGGGGTATTATTTACTCGTTATTTAACCGTTCCATTACGCCGCATGATTCACTCCATTATGGCTTTTGCTCATCATGATAAGGATATGGATTTACCTATTGAGGCTAATGATGAGGTGGGCGAGTTAGCCCGAGCATTTGATGAAATGCGTAAACAGGTGCGGGAAAGAAGACGTCTGGAAATTGATCGTAAGGCACAACAGTTGTTGAATGCAACTAATGTGGGAGTCTTTGGGATAGATAAAATAGGTGAAGTGACTTTTGTTAATCCTGCTGCCGAAAAAATGCTTGGTTTCTCGCGCCTTGAATTATTGGGAAATAGAATACATCCGATGATACAGCATAGTCATGCTGATGGGCGAGTCTATGATGAAAAAGAGTGTCGTATGATTGCTGCGATAAGTCAGAATAAGACTCAAATTGTCGATAATGAGGTGTTTTGGAGAAAAGATGGCGGTAATTTTTCGGTCGAATATAGTAGTATTCCCATTCAAAAAGAAGGGATACCAGATGGTGCAGTGGTGACTTTTAGTGATACCAGTGAAAAACAGGAAGCTCAAGCATTATTGTTATCGTCCCGAAAATCAGCTGAATTAAGCGCTGCCGAAGAACGTACACTTGAAACACTGTTAAAACTGACCTTAACCGAAAGTTCCACCCAGGAGTATATGAGGCGTATCCTGAGGGAATTATTACATTCGTTACCCTGGTTAAAAATTCTACCCAAAGGTGCAATTTTTTTGACTCGTTATGATCAAGGTGAGCCATATCTGCAATTAGAGGTACATCAAAATCTACCGGGAGATTTAATCACTCTCTGCAACCAAGTTGTCTTTGGGCAGTGTTTATGCGGACGTGCAGCGCAACAGAAAAAGCTGCAATTTTCCGATTGTATTGATCATCGACATGAGATCTCTTATGCAGGGATGACACCTCATGGCCATTATAATATTCCAATCATTCATGCTGATATCGTATTGGGTGTTTTGGTTTTGTATCTGCCGCATGACCATGTTCAGGAGGAGCATGAGGTGGCCTATTTGGGCCGTATTGCTGACGTTCTTAGTATGGGTATTTCACGACGTATGGCATCCAAAGAATTACAAAATGCTAAGATTGAGGCGGAAAATGCTAATCAGGCAAAATCCCAATTTTTAGCCACTATGAGTCATGAGATCCGCACACCAATGAACGGTGTAATCGGCATGACCAGTTTACTGCTGGAAACAGAATTAAATGAAGAACAACGCCATTTCGGTCAAATAATCCGAGACTCGGGAGAGGCGTTATTGTCTTTGATAAATGATATTTTGGATTTTTCGAAGTTGGAAGCACACCGTTTAGAACTGGAAAATAGTGAATTTGAGTTGATCCCATTAATCGAAAGTGTCGTAGAAATATTAGCACCTAGAGTGCACAGTAAAGGAGTGACTATAGCTTATATTGCCCCTCCCGAATTACAAGGTATCTATTTGGGGGATGCCAATCGAATCCGACAGGTAATAATGAACTTGGTTGGCAATGCGGTTAAATTTACCCATCAGGGGAGTATCTCTCTTGAACTTAGTCTTGGCAAAGTACAAGACGATGATCATTGGATCCGCTTTAACGTAGTTGATAGCGGTATTGGAATAGCCGAGGAAAATCAGAAACGATTATTCAAAAGTTATGCACAGGCTGATACTACTATTGCTTCTAAATATGGTGGTACAGGTCTTGGCTTAGCCATTTGTAAACATCTGGTCGATAATATGCAGGGCAAGATTGGAGTACTTAGCAAGGAAGGAGAAGGAAGTCATTTTTGGTTTGAAATTCCTTTACCGAAAGTATCTGAGCAGGCCCATCTAGCTTCCGCCATAAATGATCAGGTAGCCAATTGCTCTAAAGTGATGGTGATCGCAGATAATGAAATCAATATGGAAATTTTAGCTCGTAATCTGCAATTTTGGAGCATTCCATTTGTTGCCATGGTGGAGCCGGATCAGGTGCTGGTCAATTTACTCGAAGATAGTAATAAAGAAGCCGAATTTAAATCACTCATTATTGATGTGCAAAATCTGGACAATAAGTATGTTGAATTACTTAACCAGATTCGTGATATTCCAGAGTTATCTAAGTTAACCATTATTGTGTTGTCAACTCAAACTAAGAGAGAGGTAACCAAGCAAACCGGTGATTTAGGTAATGTTCGCTTTTTGCTTAAACCGATCCGCCAATCGCAATTAGTTGAAGCATTGGTCATTGCTTCTGCTGAGCAGTATAAATCAGTTTCCAAGAAGAGATCTTCTAAAGCTTCTAAGCAAACAAATCGTGAACAGGAGGTGTTGAAAGTACTGGTTGCTGAGGACAATCGCATTAATCAGCAGGTGGCAATGAAAATGATTAAAAAAGCCGGGCATCAACCGAAGTTGGCTGAAAATGGTCGAATTGCTATTGATATGGTGAAGCTTGAGGCATTTGACTTGATCTTTATGGATCTACAAATGCCTGAAATTGATGGAATTAAAGCGACTAAGATGATTCGCCAATTAAGCCATCCGACATCTGAGATTCCCATTATTGCCATGACTGCCGACGCTACCGCAGAAGATAAAGAAAAATGTTTATCGGCTGGGATGAATGACTTTATTACTAAACCCGTATCGTTAAAAACAATTCAAACAATTTTTGAGAATATAAATATCATCGCTTCCAATCGATCATCTAACACTAGTGACAAAGAGCCCCAAGTTTTAATTGATGAAGCTCGCTTAAATGATATGACGAATGAGTTTGGTGAAGAATTTGTACAAGAGGTATTGCGCGCATATTGGGAAGATACAGAAATACTAATTGATGGCATGAGTAAATTGATCTCCTCTCAGGATTGGGAGTCTTTAAAAATGCAGGCGCATACTTTAAAAGGTTCATCTATTAACGTTTCCTTACGAGCTGTGGCAGAACTCGCGGCAGAAATTGAAAATATAATAAAATCCGGAGATTTGCAATTGCTTAATATTAAGCAACTATCCGATCGCTTGGATAAAATACGAGAAACTTTTATAACCAGCAGAGAAAAGTTAAGCAGTTTAAATTGATGTAAAAAAAGGATAAAAATTTAATGGGAGCCGGTGTTATCCCCTTTGCAGTATATAATAATCAACTCTGGTTTCTATTCCAGACAGTTTCAATCGGTCGCAAGGCGGGTTTTTATATTGACTTTGGTGGTGGCTTGAACGATGGAGAGAAGTACCAAGAAGCGGCAGCTAGGGAGTTTATCGAAGAAACAGATACCTTGTTTTTTTCAAAAAATGACAGTGAGTTAAAAGTTGCTCGACGTACTCCGGAAAGAATTGCTGATCAATTGCTGTACATGCGGGGCAAATTTCAGCAGACATTAGATAAATATCCTCATTGGTGGTGCCGACGAGAGCCCGGTCAGAAAATTCCAGCTAAAGATTGGATAAGTTATTTTATTCAGTTGGAGTATCGTGCCCTGGAACCTATTAACCGACAATGGCATCAGTATTCAGGACCAAACGGACGTTTTAAAAAATCTCGACAACTACACTGGATAACCGCTGAGCATTTATTGGTACTCTATCAAAACGAACCGGAAAAGCTCTGGAAAAGAGTACGACAGCTAATAGATGTACAGGAATTGATTCGGGAAATTAAAACCGAAATATTGTAGCTTAGATAACCTCTCTAGCCATACTTTCAGTGTTATCCAATGCTTTTAAGCGAAACATTAAAACTGTGCCTAACAACATGATAAAGGCTGCCAGATATAATCCATCATTATAATTTCCGCTGCTTTGTGCTAAAACTCCGGTGATAATCGGAGCGATGATTTGTGCTACCCCGTAGGCAATGGTCATCTTTCCCATCATTTTCGCTGGACGGGTGGGGTAGTAGCGACCAGCCATCGTCAAAACCAGACTGACGATACCGATAAAGGTGGCTCCAAATAGGATGGAGCCAATTAATGCCATACTCAGACTGGGATCCATAATCGGTAGAATAATGCCAAAAATCTGAACCACAAAGGCCGATATCAGGGCGTTAATATCGCCGATTTTACGGGCGATCAAATCCCAGATAATACAGGCTGGAGCTGCTGCCAAACCTAAAACCATAAAGGACCACGCACCTTTACCCTCTAATCCGGGGAGTTGATCGACAATAGCCACGATAAACGTAGCACTGACCACATAACCGACACCAGCACAAAAATAAGCTGCCATAAAAATACGTCGGAATTGATGACTGGGTGGATTATCAATTAATGCTTCGCCGCCACGGGTAACGGCACTGGTATCCGGCGACGGCAACCAGAGCCAGGCCGGAATCATTAACACTATGCCCATAATACTCATCAAATACCACTGTTCGTTCCAATCGAAATAGTGGCTTTGTAGTTCCACGATGATGGCACAAAAAGCGATTCCAAGTCCTAAACCACTAAAGTGAATACCTAGTTCGCTGCGATGTTCATGTCGCAATAGCCAATTTAATATCAAACCGGAGCCCAGTAGTAGCCCGGCGGCACTACTCAATCCGGCGAAAAATCGTAGCAATGACCATAGCCAAATATTATCGGTCAAACCCATACCTGCAGTGGACAATACGGCAACGATTAAACCAATTCGATAAAGGCGATCTTTTAATACTAGATTATTAATCAAAGAAGCGATAATCGCCCCACATAAGTAGCCGACATAGTTGATTGCAGCCAGCCAACCGGCTTCAGAAATTCCCAAACCTGCCTGCTGCTGCATTATGGGTAACATGGGTGTATATGCAAAGCGGGCGATACCTAACATTAAAATCAGGCTTACAATTCCGGCACATAAAACTTTAATTCGTTCAGCTTGGGGGCTCATGATGGTTCTCTTGTGTTAGAGATTGATACGGTATATATTATTTTCTATTTATTCAAGAGAATAATTTAGAAACAAATGTTCTGTATTTGAGATGCAAATAATGAACTATTTGATTATTAAACCAATTCCTTTATGGGAAGAAACTGCAGAGATTTATAGAACTTTTGTCTTTACGCACCTTTCAGACTGTCGTTGAAGAGGGAGGAATTCTTTTCATAGTATAAATATTCATCCAAATAGATAACCAAATGTTAAAAATTCCGAGTAAAAATGATTTTGTGCTTTTTTTTGATAGGGAGAAGTTATACCTGGATAAAAATCAAGGTTTACCCTGTTATACCGACATGGAAATTTTGACAGAAGTTTTGACGGATCAAACAAAATGGATGCTCAAGATAGGAAAGTGGGAAGGTAAAGATTGTTTTTTATATTTGGGAAAAGTGGCGGAAAAAGTGTCTGGTTTTGTTTCGGTTTCGATTAGAAGCTTATTAAACAATGCCAATGGTGAATTTCAATCCCTATTACATCGTGCTAATCATATAATTCATTGGCATCGTGGTACTTTTTTTTGTGGTCGCTGCGGAGAAAAGCTCCAATTTTTGACAAATGAGCTGGGTAAAAAATGTAGAATATGTGAGACTAATGTATACCCTCGTATAAATCCTTGTATCATTGTCGCCATAACAAGGAAAGACAGGATTTTATTGGCCGAAATATCACGGAATAATCGAAGCTTCTCAAGTGTTTTAGCTGGTTATGTTGAAATTGGTGAAAGTCTGGAACAATGTGTTGCGCGTGAAGTAAAAGAGGAGGTGGGTATTGAGATTAAAAATATTCAATATTTTGCTAGCCAAGCGTGGTCCTTTTCGCAGTCCTTAATGGTGGCCTTTATCGCTGAGTATGAAAGCGGTGAAATACAAGTCGACGGAGTCGAAATTCAGCAAGCCGCCTGGTATCAGAAAAAAAACTTACCCGATTTACCGCCGCACTATAGTATTGCCCGGGAATTAATTGAGTGGTTTAAGAAGCAATAAAAAAGCCTGGTATTCTAGGCTTTTTTATTCAAATACTATTGAGCTGGTCCCTGAGGAGCGTAGCCATAAGGAGCTTGTGGAGCATATCCGTATGGTGCAGGGGCATAGGCATTGCCATATGGAGCATAACCATAACCACCACCATTAGGAGCAAATCCTCTGGGGCCTCGACGCCAATCGTCATCATTATTCCCAAAGAAATCTTCCATTTCTTCAGCCCAATATCTTGGATCCCACTCATCATAGCTGTTACCCCAGCTATTATTATTTCCACCCCAAAAAGCAGAGGCCGTAGACGCAGTTGCTAAAATAGCTATCGCAACTAGCGATTGTAATGTTAATTTTTTCATTTTTCTCTCCTAAGAAAAATCAAACTAAATTGATTTAATAACCCGATACTTGCTCTAGTGAAAACTGTTTACTAGAATATTAGAAAATAATTATATACTAAAAAATAATAATTACAATGAAAATATTAGTAATTTACTCGGATTTTGTTTTTCTTAGGTGTATATCTGAATTTATAGCGATTATGGTGCTGGAATAAAGCCAATAGGTAAGCTTTTGTTACCCGATGCTATAAATTTAACGGTTTTAATGGGGATTGAGATTAACATTTCATCTTTTACCGACCCATCACACATTTCCGGTTTAAAGATCATATCCAAAAAAGCACCATTTTGATGTGCAGAGTTACAATAAATATAACGACCGATAGCGGCTTCTTTAATGTATGGTTTTAATGCTTCGCCAATTTCGTCATAGGCTTGATCATATAATAAAACGCCACATACCATTTGTTTGACCATAAATAATAGCTCCAACTTAAAATTACAGTGATCACTAAGGGCGACAGACCCTAAAGTTTAAAAAAAAATAACTGATGAGAGTGTGCTTAAGTTCTCAATATTGCTATTTCGTCTCGCATCATATAGCTGAGTTCGGATAATATCATCGCAGTCGCTCCCCAAATAGTCGTTCCGTTAATCACATAGGCCGGGACGTGATGATGATTGCCTTGTGATTGAACCTGAACAGTTTTTTTTGAGTTTGTTGATAAAAATTGTTGAAATGGAATCTCAATGACTTCGCTAACTTCTATTCTATCGGGAATAAAATGAGGTCTTCGCTGTGAAATTCCAACCACCGGTTCGACGATGAAATTTGAAGGAGGGATATATACCTTGGTTAATGTGCCGATTACCGAGACCTCATTGCTGTTAATTCCCAATTCCTCGTGAGATTCTCGTAAAGCCGTAGTGGTCATGTCTTCGTCATACGGCTCATATTTCCCCCCTGGGAAACTAATTTGATTGCTATGAACTCCTGGATAGGTATTTCTTTGCATAAACACCAAGTGAGGCTGCTTATCTTTTTCATAAAACAAAATTAATACCGCTGCCAGTTTGGCATTTAAGCTATCCATATCTGATAAAGAAACACGAAACCGTTGCGGAGAAACCATTTGGTATTGTGCATCTTGCCCCGGTAATTCTTGGCTAAGTTTTTCTTTTAAGATATTGATAAAGGTTTCAAACATTGATTAAAAAGCATTTTAGAAATAAGGAGTTTAAAAACACAAATAAAAGCGTTTACTAATTTTAAGCCAGAAAATGATTGTTGGCGCACAGTTTTATGCGATGCTTTTGCTATCCTTAGTTTATCTCGAAAATTTTAGGAATCCTAGCATGCATCGTTTGTTTGCCATATTTTTAATTCTGGTTGCGACCATTTATAGTGATACGGAGTCGGGTAATTGGTTTACTGCTTTTATATTACCTGTGGTTTTAGTAGGTAGTTTAGCCTTTCTTTTTTGGTTAAAAGGATTTCTTGCTATCTTAGTTATCGCATTGGGTATATACAATAGCAACCTGGAAAGCTCTAGTGTGCTGGAAGGAATATTTTGGCCAGGAGTGGTGCTATTTGCTTTTATCTATTTAATGATTTGGATGGCACAAAAAGCCAGTCAGGAACGAGCCCATGACATCCATGCTGGTGGAGGGCATTATGGCGGTGATTCTTTTGGAGGTGATGGCGGTTGTGATGGAGGAGGTGGAGGTGATTAAACCGCTATTCTTTGTATTTTCTGCTAGCCGTGACAATTTGTTGATATAGTTCTGAGGTCCATATTGGAGCTTTGGGAGGAATTTTTGGCGTTTCAATTCGTGCGTCACTGGGTGAAATAATGACCTCAGTATTCTGCCATCCTACACGATAGACCAAGGTAAAAAGTTCTTCGATACTATTATCTCCCATGGCCAAACATCCGATGGATACCTCTTTTCCATGAATAAAAATATTGCTGCCGGGTTGGTCTCTCCCTTCACTTTTAGCTTTTTCCAAATCAAAATCATTGGGATAGTTCAATTTCATGGAAAGATGATAGGCACTATTGGGGTTCAGTCCTATTATTTTATAGATTCCTTCAGGAACCTGGCGATCACCTTCTCTTAATTTGGGGCCCAGCTGACCACTGGTTTTTAATATGGGATAGGTTTTAACTTTTTTCCAATGGTTTTCGTGTTTAGCCCATAATTCCATAAGCTTACTGTTCTTAATAGCATAAAAAGCAAGTTTGTTTGGTGGATAGTTGAGGTTAACTGCTTGAAACAAGGACTTTAGTTGTGGTTCAACTTTAGGGCCTATTTCGTTTATCACTTCATTTGTTGTTCGTTTTCCTGTCATGTTTAAGTATAGTGGATGCCAATAGCTCCTTGCATAGATGGTCACAAAATAACTAGAAGTAGCGATAAAAAAAATTAAAACGCCTAGTTTCCATTTAAAATTCATATCATTTTATATCAAAAAGCAAATTTTTATTTTTAACCTTGATATGGACTTCGGAGCCGGGTGGACATTCTCCTCTGACGATTTTCATCGCCAATGGATCTTCAATTTGGCGTTCGACCTCACGTCTTAGTGGACGGGCTCCATAGACTGGATCAAAACCATCGTGCGCGAGTTTATCCAACGCTGTACTATTCACCTTAATTTTTACATTTTGAGCCAACAAACGTTCAGCTAATTCGGCGATAAACATCTCGACAATGAGTTTGATATGTTCTGCCTCTAAGTAATGAAAGATAATAATATCATCCAGACGGTTGAGAAATTCCGGTTTAAAGAATTTTTTTACTTCATGCATGATTAACTGTTTAGCTTCGTCGTAGTTGGGCATTGCCGACTGCATAAAGCCGATAGGACGTTTATCCGGAGACAGGGTTTCGGTTCCTAAGTTAGAAGTGCCGATTAAAATAGTATTGCGAAATGATACCTGGCGACCTTGGGCATCGGTAAGATGACCTTCTTCGAGAATTTGTAAGAGCATATTAAATACATCAGGATGAGCTTTTTCCATTTCATCGAACAAAACCACGGTGTAGGGTTTGCGTCGAACCTTTTCGGTTAATTGACCTCCTTCTCCATAGCCGATATAACCGGGTGGTGCGCCGATTATTTTGGAAACTTCATGACGTTCCATATATTCGGACATATCCAAGCGAATAATGCGAGATTCGTCATCGAGTAAAAATTCAGCTAAGGTCCTGGCCAATTCCGTTTTTCCCACCCCTGTAGGCCCTAAAAATAAAAAGGAACCGATTGGGCGACGACTGGAAGTGATCCCGGCACGATTTCTTCGTATCGCGTCGGATACTGACTTTACCGCATCATGTTGACCGACAATTCGTTTATGCAGATTTTTTTCCATGGCGGCTAATTTTTCTGCCTCTGATTCCACCATACGGGCAACTGGAATTCCGGTCCATCGTGAGACTACTTTGGCGATATCTTCGGGATTAACGATGGAGTCAACTTTATTGAGTTCGGCCTTCCAGTTTTGCTTGGCCTGATCAAGTTGTTGTTCAATTTTTATAAGTTCCATTTGCAGGGAAGTCGCACGTTCAAATTCCTGCTCCTTAAAGGCGACACTTTTTTCATGCTCTAATTGTTGGTATTGCGTTTCCAGTTCTCGGACTTGTTGCGGAATGGAAATCAATTTAATGTGTTTATGAGAACCAGCTTCGTCGATTAAATCCACCGCTTTGTCAGGTAAGCGACGTTCACTAATATAACGTTCAGCAAGTTCCGTGGCTGCTTTTAGGGCTTCATCCTGATATTGAATTTGATGAAAAATTTCGTATTTGGGAGCGATTCCTCGCATAATCTCTATGCTTTCATCAATATTGGGTTCTTCTACCAGTATTGGATGAAAGCGTCGTTCTAAAGCTTTATCTGCCTCAACATAGCGATGGTATTCGTCCAGGGTATCGGCTCCTATCACTTGCATGCTGCCTTGAGCCAGAGCTGTTTTTAACATACTGGGAGCGTCCATGCCACCGGCACCGGCACCAGCTCCAACAACGGTATGTAATTCATCGATAAACAAAATAACCTGACCTTTAGCCTTAATGACGGCGTCACGAACCATCTTTAAGCGTTCTTCAAACTCACCTCGCATTTTTGCACCCGCGACAACTTCTCCCATATCAAGTGATAGCAGGCGTTTATTTAATAAAGTTTCCGGGACGCTGGCGTTGGCCATTTGTTGGGCTAAGCCTTCTACTATGACGGTTTTTCCAACTCCGGCTTCACCGATTAATACTGGATTATTTTTTTTCCGTCGTGAAAGTGTTTGGACAATCTGCTCGATCTCTTTTTGTCGGCCAATAACCGGATCGAGGTCACCTCTGCGAGCTAGCTCAGTGAGGTCCTGAGTATATTTTTCCAATACATCGGCTTCGGATTCTGCGTCTTCGTCACTAATATGTCTGCCATTGCGTAGATTTTTTAAACCTTTTAAGGCTTGTTCTCGCGTAATCCCTACTTTTTCCAAGTAATCCTTTGTAGCGCCTAATTGGGGATCAAACATAGCAATAAATAGAGAACCGGTAGAAATAAACTCGTCTCCTATGTTTAGCGCTTCATCATAGGCAATTTTGAATAGCTCAGAAACTTCTTCTGAGCCAACTATTTGTGTGGCATTATTTTGTGTCGAATGGGGGTGGTTTTGAATGATTAGACTTTTTAGATTGGCGATAACATTAACCGGATCTTTCGCAATATTGTCCAATATTTTACAAGCTTCCGAATCGGGTTGTGAAAGCAAAGCGAGCAATATGATATCTGGAGTAATGGTATTTTGTTTTAGTGCGGCAACTTCGGCAACGGCAATTTCCAGTGTTCGTAAGACTTTCTTGGTACTTTTTTGAACATATTCTTGAAACATGGTTTGTTTAGAAAAATTTTGATTAAGGTCAAGAAATTAATAAGTATAAAGGAGTATTATAATATTAGAAAAGAACTTTATTAGATGTCGCTGAGTATCTAAGGCATTGACAGTCAATGGGGCTTATAGCAACAGAACAAGGGTATATCTGTTGCATCAATGCGCTTTGCTATGTCAGCGACACCTAATGAAGTGCCTCTCAGATTCAGATATTTTAACATCTTCTTATATAAATGTCTTCCGTACTCATTCTTCTTCTCATCATTGTCAGTATTTTTGGTATAGCTACCACGCTGTTTTGCCCTCTTTAATTCTTGGCTAATGTACAAATGAATTTTCAGCTCCTAACAATTAAGTCCTTAGCTTAATTCTCTTTTCTTGTCTTTTTTAGGCTAATCCTTAATACTTTTGTTTATAAATCATTACGAGCATGGTAATCTTTAATAATAAAAATTATTTTAATAATTATAATTTTATGACTTAGTCTGATTATCTTGATTGATAAGGTTGACTTGGCACCCCATAAAAATTGAGTAGTCTATTTTAATTTATGAAGGTACTTCTAATTATATAAATTTTTGGGTCGCTAATATTTCATAATAATCGTCACCTCTGGTTTATCTATCCAAATATATGTTATTAAATCCTGCCACGAAAAATGTTATCGAAAATAAAGAAGTAACGATTTTGCTCTCGGATCTGAGAGGGTTTACGGCTATGTCCGAAACCATTCCCGCAGCTGATGTTATGTTTATGTTAAACCGTTATTTTTCGAAGATGACGGAAATCATTGTCAATCAATTTGGTGGCACTATCGATAAGTTTATGGGGGATTCTATTATGGCTCTGTTCGGCACCCCGCAAGAAAGTATCGATGATGTTCAAAAAGCCCTTTGTTGTGCGATTGAAATGCAAATCAGCATGGACGAAATTAACCAAGAAAATGAAAAACTCGGTTTACCAAAATTGTATATGGGGATTGGTATCAATACCGGAAAAGTCGTAGCCGGAGAAGTGGGTTCGGAAATATATAGTCAATATACAGTCATTGGCGATGAGGTTAATCTTGCCCATCGTATAGAAGCATTTACTTTGCGAGGACAGATTTTAATCAGTGAACATACTTACGACAAAGTTAAAATTTTAATCGAAACGGGCACAGAGAATGCGGTTTTCGTTAAGGGAAAAAGAGACCCCATCACATTGTATGAATTATTATCCGTAACACAGGAAGATGGGGTTAAATTCACTGCTCCTCGCCGAGAAATGCGTAAAAGTCATCGTGTCGAGGTTAATTTACCATTTGTCTATCAGCATGTGTTAGATAAAAAAATAGGTACTAAAAAGCATCCTGGTCGAATAATAGATATAAGTTATGATGGGATGTTCGTGGCACTTGAAGAATATGTATCGGTGTTTTCTGAAATAAAGCTAACGATTTCATTATCCTTATTAGGCCAGGATAATGATGATATCTATGCAAAAGTTCTAAGAATTTATCGATTTAAGGAAAACTATCTGGTAAATTTCGAATTTACCGCACTAACATGTGAGGCTCGAAAAGCCATTAAAGCCTATGTGGACGATAGGATACAAAGTCTTTAGTATTAAATCATAATCCCCTTCAATGCAAACTCTAATGGCTGTGTTCAATGAGAAACAATGTCGTGTTGAAATCCCCAATCATTCATCAATTTCTGGTTGATTATTTGGATTAAAGGTTCATCTTCGGCTATGAGTATTTTCACGAGATTCAACCTTGTATATTAAAAATAAAGGATTTTTAAAGTACTTTAATCCACATATCCACAGGTCTGTCCGACTGGAGAGACCTTTAGGTTAATCTCATAAGGAGTGACTTGGCCTGATGGGTATGTGGATT
>Ga0209475_10000684_pt1 | contig 57646 bp, 48 predicted proteins | sample tdDd471_FD_187128 | JGI IMG/M metagenome (GOLD analysis project Ga0209475, IMG submission 187128) | Marine sediment microbial communities from the Atlantic coast under amendment with organic carbon and nitrate - tdDd47.1 (SPAdes)... | ecosystem: Environmental > Aquatic > Marine > Coastal >... | reverse complement strand
TATTGCTAATGTTGATCCGGCTAGAACCAGCGCGCTGTTGAAATTTATTGTACTGTTATGCAGTGAATTATTGTCTATATTCAGAAAACTGGAATTGTGATTAAAAGATGTAGTGAATTTATATCCTTTGAATTCTCCTCCCAATGTAAGCCCGTAAGGAGCATACTCTGCAGAAGACGGCAATCCACTAATTCCCGCATTGACACTATAACCTCTTATTCTGGAATCTGAGGATTTCTGCCATGTTGAATCAATCGCAGCCCCGGGCCAGGAGCTTGAAGTAGTAATTGTTTCATTCCTTTCCTGAAAATTCACAGTAAGGGAAATTCCCGCAGAAAAATTACTATCTCCATTATCTTCCAGTTTTTCTGATGCAAAAAGATTGACCTGCAATCCTCTGTTGAAATGACGAGATAAAAATAGAATGAATTCTGTATTACCGTTACTCCATGATGAGTCAAAGTTTCTATTTATAGTCAATCCAGCATTTATATTGCCAGGCAGAACCTGCCCGTAATAAGCGCTTAATCTCAGGGGGTAGGTGTTTGTAATTTTTTCCAACCGAAGTCCCGTATAATTGACGCCTCGATATACAGCAGTTAAAGCCCAGTTGTTTTTATATTTTAGTCTGCTGTTTGTGTATCTGTAAAAAAATGAAGCAGCCCAGTCCGGTCCCGAATCATAAGAGAATGATCCCTCAATTGAGAAGTTACCCGCAGCAGTACCCAGGAGGAATGATAATCCTCCGTTCAACATGGCAAAGTCACTTTGAAAATTTGCACCGATTGTTAAATTATGACTTAGCCCATAACGGAAATAACCTGTGTAATATGGTGTATCCATCTCTGTTTTATAGATTCCCATTGTAGAGGAGAAATCAAATAAACCTTTTTTTAGAATACTGATGCTGAATGGCTGGAAAAAATAAATGGAATGCTCTTCACCATTAATCTCTATTATTTTTATTTCAATATTATTGGCCCCGGAATCAAGCTGCATATTTTCAAGATTGTATCGGCCTTTTGGAAGATTGAGTGTTTTTAACAAACGTCCATTAATATATATTTCCACCTCAGATGGTGTATTCAATATTATGGATTTTTGTCCTAGAGACTGTATATTGCCATATGGATTTAAGCTGAAATTACGGCTGATGGTGATCCCGTTTAATGGTACATAGCTCTGGAGCATCGTCACAGGATAGTTTATTGTGCCACCTTTCATACGGATGTTACGGGAGACAATATCTTTGATCATCGTGGCATGCCAACTCGATACAGTAACAGTATCCTTGAAGGACATTTGAATATCTCCTTCAAAAACAAGAGATTTCACATTTACAGCTGAATCAAAACCGAGGTTGAAGGGCAGTAATATTTCTCTGGCTGAAGGTGAATTGGTGATATTCAAATTCAGAGAACTGAATAAATTTATATACGCGCTAAATGGAGACGGTTGAAGTTTCGTACCGGAAGAAGAAGTTTCATTTTGTTTAAGATTGATTACAATTTCTTCCTTCAACTCTACAGGGATATCGATAAAAAGAGATAATTCTCTTTGATTGTAAAATGTTGTAAGGCCCAGATCATCTAAAACCATTTGGTTAACAGTATCAGTTTCATGGTTTATATTGAGTTTAATATTATTTAGAACTTCTTCATGAACATATTTTTCCAATGTTCCGATAAGGTGCAATGCATCGATATTGATATAGTTCTCTTGTAGAGATATCTGGATATTAATATCATCTGAATACTGATCGTTAATATATAAGGGTACTGAAATTACTTGTAAAGAATCCGGTGAATTACCGAATACGGACAAAAAAAGATCACTATTATCCTGAGCCTGTGCATTGTTCAATAATAGAAAGAAAAAGAGGGCGACGAGAAGAATATTTTTATCTGGTTTCTTTATAGGATAATTCCCCATTGATCTCTTCTCCCGATAATTGAGATGGTTTCTCAATAAGGAAATCTCTGGATAAACCGGCCAGAACATTTTCTCCGGCCATTCCCGGAAGTTCATCGTATGTTAATTGGACTGTGTGTGTTCCGTCATTAAGAGTCACAACTATATCTTCGAGTATTGTATGTCCCGTTCCCCGATTCTTCACCGTTAATCTCAACAGGTCATTTTCAATTTTAACTGATTCCAGAAATAATTCGGAATAGGGCTTTTCCGGAATAACATAAACAGAACCTATATACTTATAGACGATATTTAACTGTCCTTTATTTGTATTATCCTGATTAAAGCTTATTGGCAGTTGTTCAGCAATAATTCTGAAAGCTCTTTCAGTCTCGTTTATCTCTGGGCCATTCCACTGAACTCTGATTGACTGGGAGTCATCAGGTTGCAGTATCAGTTGATGGGGATATATAGTAAACAGTTCAGAAGCATCGCTATTTACCTCTTCTCCCAAACGGCTCATATTTCGCGTGAGCATCGTTATTTGTACAGCTATTGCCTCATCATTTTCATTTTTAATCCTGAACGTTTTTACTTTTCCATTTCCAGTAGAATCAAAGTCCTGAACAATCGGACTGAAAGAAAATGAAAAAATATAGAATGAAGAGATTAATATCAAATACAAAAAAAGAAGCGTTTTTCTCACAATACATTTCTCCGGTAAACAATTCTGGGAAAAGACTCTTCCCTCTCGGGAAAAGCCTCTCTATTTAAAGATATCTATTTTGATGCAATTGTAAATGTTAAAGTGTCAGAATAAGTATCTGAGTTTAAAAAATCTGCAGTTCCATCATAAGTGATGTTTAAAGCTTTTGATGAACCAAGTGTAGCTGTTTTACTGTTTACATCTGAAATTAAGGCACTTCCACCGGAAAAGGAAATTGCAGCGCCGTCATAATTCAATGTGTAATTAAGAGTATCTGAGTTTGTCGGACTTGATCCTTTAAAATGAGGAGTTCCTGTCGCTGCATTTGTAGAAGATATAGACACTGTATAACCAGCTATGACATTACTTCTTTCAACAACATCACCAATATGCAGGTCTGTAACACTCTGAGTTAAATCAAGAGTTGTTGACCCGGCAGCTGCGATTACAGTTATTTCAAGAATCTCCGGAACTGTACCTGATATTATAAGGTTTCCAGTAGTCGCTGAAAAAGCCATTGTTGTTGTTATTGTTATAAAACTTAATACTAATATTATTTTTTTTATCATTTTGATCCTCCAAAGATATACATACCTATTTGCAATATGCGTGCCAATCTGTATGGAGGGTTGTATCAGCCTTTAATAATTAAATTCCGCCTTTGTCGTCTAAAGGTTCGACCATTTGGTCGCATCCAGTTCCAGTATCTGGATTCTGGATCTTATCCTTCTTTCTGTTATGCCGAGAATTCTCGCCGCTTCACTTTTATTGCCTTCTGAATCCTTCAGAGCCTGAATGATCAGATCCGATTCATATCCGGACATCAATTTATCAAAGTTTCCATTTATTGTCGTTGTACTGCTCTTTTCATCTCTTCCAATATCGATCAGAGGGGGCAGATCAACCATTTTGATTGTATCTGATCTGCTGAAAATGACAGATCTTTCAATAATATTTTCAAGCTCCCTGATATTGCCGGGATAATTGTATTTCATTAACAAATCCATAGCATCGTGAGAAACACCTGTGATCTGTTTTTTATTTCTGAGAGAGAATTTTTCAACAAAGTGATTTATCAGAGGGGCAATATCTGCTTTTCTCAATCTGAGAGGGGGAATCTCAATATTCACAACATTCAGTCGGTAGTAGAGATCCTGTCTGAAAGTTCCCTCTTCAATCATCTTGTTCAGGTTTTTATTGGTAGCGGCGATAATTCTGACATCTGTTGTCCGGATTTCTTCGGATCCCACTTTCTGAATCTGTCCGAATTGAATTGTTCTCAGCAATTTTACCTGTACCTGCATGGGTATGTCTCCCACTTCATCAATAAACAGGGTCCCCTGGTCGGCCATTTCAAAAACTCCGCTTTTCTCACTGATTGCTCCGGTAAAAGCTCCTTTCACGTGACCGAAAAGCTCGCTGTCAATGAGAGACTCGGACAATGCTGCAATATTGACAACTCTCATGATATTATTCTTTCTCGAACTGGCGAAATGGATGGCGTTGGCCAACATCTCTTTACCTGTTCCGCTTTCTCCGGTAATGAGTACCGATGCGTTGCTTTCGGCGATTCTCCAGGCTGTATTGAGGATGTTTTCCATAGGACCGCTCTGGGAGATAATGGAATCAAATCCATGTCTCTCTTCAAGTTGTTCTCTGAGCATTCTGTTTTCACGTATTAAATTGCTTTTTTCCTCTACAGAGAAGAGCAGTTTCTGCAGCATCGGTTTTGTTACCGGTTTTGTCAGATAATCTCTGGCTCCCTCTTTCATAATATCAACGGCGATCTGAATGTCTGTCTGAGCTGTCAGCATGACCACATCTATATGAGGATTGAGTTTTTTAACCGATTGGAGTAGATCCATTCCGGTTATGCCGGGCATCATATAATCTGTTATTACCAGGTCGATATTGTTTGTCTGAACTATTTCCAATGCCCGATGGGCACCGTCTGCTACATGGAGTTCTATTTCCGGCTGGTGGATTTCTTCAAAAAGCATTGCTATGTATTTTCTCTGAATATTATCATCTTCAACAAGAAGAACGTTCATTTTTGACATAGTTTATTATAGTTAGAAATTGGCAATGTTTACAATGACTTTATTAAAGGGAGGTCCTTCCAGTTTGTCGTGTAGAGAGGAGAGAGCCTTTCCCGCTTCATCTGCCAGCTGCTTGTTTTCCGTTTGCTCATGCAGTTCAGGGTATTTCTACCGTATTTTCTGTTTATATCATCTATGGATTTCATCACTTCATATTTTCGGGGATCCTCTTTGATGAACAGGTCGAGCTGACCTCTTTTTTCCTCTTCAATTCCCGTGAGGTAAACAGTGATTTTCTTGTATTTGAATCCGCTGCGGTAGATCTTTTCCAACCCTTTCTGGGCAGCACTTATTATGTCCGGAGGGTAGGAGCTGGGAACAGCCAATTCTATGGTGCTCGCATTGGAGTACTGCCTGTCACCTTTTCTGAAATAATTCGTGCTTACTGAAATATTGACATAACGGCATACAGAGCGCTGTTTTCTCAATTTTTCTGATGCAGTCGTGCTGTAATCGGCCGCTGCTTCTTTCAGATCGATGTATTCCGTTACAGGATAACTGAAACTTTTTGAAGAGAGTATCCCCTTTTTCGGCGGGGGTTCCAGTTCCATATCAATAGAAGGGCGGCCCTGGAGCTCCCATTTTGTTCTGAGCCCTACCATCGTGAGGTTTTTTTTTACCCATGAATCGCTCTGGTTGGTCAGCTCCAGAGCGTTGTAAATCCCTTTTTTATTGAGAAATGCCTTGTATTGTCTCCCTATGCCCCAGATATCTCCCACCTCCAGGTTTGAGAGAAATTCGCTGCTGTCGCTATGAGAAAAATCGTAATAACCGAGAGGGCTTTTCTTTGCAATTTTACTGGCTGCCTTTGCCAGAGTTTTTGTCGGCGCTATTCCCACGGAAACAGGGATGCCGATCCAGGTCATAACAGTTCGTCTGATGAGGTCGGCGAAGTCATCTTGTTCTTCACCATTTAGAATCATAAAGGCCTCATCTACGGAATAGACCTCCACAACATCGGCAAAAAGGCGCAGGATATTCATTACCCTGCAGGAGAGATCGTGATAGAGGGTGTAGTTTGATGAGAAAACCTCAATATCGTACTTTTTTATATACTGTTCCACTTTGAAAAGGGGAATCCCCCGGGGTATTCCCAAAGCTTTTGCCTCGCTGCTCATGGCAACGACACAACCGTCGTTGTTGGATAGAACTATAACAGGTTTTCGTTTCAGATCGGGACGGAAAACCTTCTCGCATGAAGCGTAGAAGGTGTTACAGTCAACTAATGCGTATTTCATTGGAATTTTGCCACAATATAGCACCCGGGTTTTTATAGAAAATTGTGGATGGCATTGGTCACCACTCCCCATACCTGGAATCCCATCTCTTCGGTTATTTTAATGACAGGATAGTCGGGATTTTCCGGATAGAGATAATAGAGACCCAGTTCTTTCACCAGCCTTTTGACTGTGAACTCCCCGTTGATGACAGCCACAACTATGGCATTGTTTGTCGGTTTGACAGAACGGTCTACAACCAGGAGGTCTCCCGAATTTATTGCCGCGCCGGTCATGGAGTCCCCTTGAACACGGACTATAAAAGTGGCAGCTTTATTTTTTACCAGATATTCGTTGAAATCCAGAGAGCTGTCTGAGTAATCATCAGCGGGAGAGGGAAATCCCGCTTTTATCAAATCGCAGAAGAGAGGAATGAACAGAGGTTCAGGATCCTGCTGCGGAGGAATAAAAACACTAATCATATGTTAAGTATAAATGAGTTGGAGTTAATGGTCAATAATTATCCTGAATTCTTCCCGCTTTTGGAAGTGATAGCCGCAATCTCATCGCCAGAAGTCTCAATCCCGTGGTCAGAGCTGCCGCAGACAATATGGATGTTGTCGGGTTTATCTTTAAAGTATCGGCACCGATCAGGACGAGTGAACCAATTACTGCGGCTGTGGCGTAAAAGTCTTTTCTGATAACCAGAGGGACTTCATTGACCAGCATGTCTCTGAGAACTCCTCCTCCCGTTGCCGTTATGGCTCCAGTCAGGATTATTCCGATTGTCCCCATTTCGTAGGATATCCCTTTCGCAGCACCGATAGCTGCAAAAAGTCCCAGTCCGATGGCATCGCCAATTCTTATAATTTTCCAGATTTTGACAATTTTAGGTGCGAGGAAAAAGACCGCCAGAGCCGATATTATGGAAACGAGGAAAAAGGTCTCATCGAGAAATGATGCGGGAGGTGTGTCTCCGAGAATCAGATCCCTTAAAATGCCTCCCCCGGTTCCGGTTATGGAAGCCATTACCAGAATCCCCAGGATATCAAGTTCGTGCTTGACTGCTTTCAGCGCACCGGTTATGGCGAAGACTGCTGTTCCCAGTATTTCAAGTGCATATATCAACATAAACTGAAGAGTAATTATTCATCGGGGGAAGAGCAATAGCTTTGCTCTTAAAAGCAAAAAAAAGAGCCCCGAAAGGCTCTTTTCTGCATGATACTGAAAAAACTACTTAGAGTAGTACTCAACAACCATCTGTTCATTAGCAACAGAATCGATGTCAACTCTGAATGGTATTCTTTCAACTCTACCTTTGAGCGCATCTTCAGAGAAGCTGAGCCATGAAGGCATTGATCTGTCGTTTTTAGAAACACATTCTCTCAATACTTTTTTTGTAGCATCGTTATCTTTTACAAGAATCTCATCACCTTCTTTCACAACGATTGAAGCGATGTCTGATCTCTTGCCGTTTAGTCTGATATGTCCGTGACTTACGAACTGTCTTGCCTGAGCACGGCTCTGAGCCATTCCCAGTCTGTAGACAACATTGTCGAGTCTTCTTTCAAGAAGAATCATCATATTGTCACCGGTAAGACCGTCAAGTTTTTTAGCTTTTACGAAAATGTTGTAGAACTGTTTTTCGCTCAAGCCGTATGAAAACCTGATTTTCTGTTTTTCTATAAGCTGCTTACCGAAGTCACTTTCTTTTTTTCTTACTCTTTTCCCTTTTTCTATACCGGGACCATGAGGTTTCTTTTTCAGTAATTTATCGTATTTATGGTTACCATAAATGTTGACACCTAAACGGCGGACAATTTTACCTTTCGCTTTGGAATTTCTTGCCATTACTTTACCTTATCCTTTAAGTTTTTTCCGATTCAACCTGAACCGGATTCCAATAATACATCCGAATAAATGGGAGTGTCAATAAAGGGGAGATGCTCTTTAAATCATTATTTGATTAATTATTGGATAAATTCCTTAGAAATATATTATAAATAAAGAGACTCTGAAAATATTCGTGAGGAATCTATGATTAAGCATGTTGTCATGTGGAAATTGAAGAATATTTCCGATGGTGATGAAACTGTAAAAAAGCTAAAAAATCTGGAAGGTCGCATTCCCGGACTAATAAGTATAGATGCAGGTACCGATACTAATAAAGGCAGTGCCGCATTTGATGTTGCTTTAATTTCCAGGCATGACTCACAGGAAGCACTTAATTCCTATCAGGATCATCCTGAACATGTGGAAGTTAAAAACTTTATAGGTTCTGTAGTAAATGAGAGAGTTGTGGTGGATTTCCACAATTAATCTTTAAAAAATAAGGATAAGTTTTAATCGAGAGATTATATTGAAACTATGGCTGTAAAAAACAAACTGAAGCGTATTTTAGAAATTGATTCCGACCTCAACCGCCTGCAGGACCTTGACCTGCTGCTTGATAGAGTTTTACTTGATGCCAGAAAGTCTGCAAATGCTGATGCAGGTTCTATATACATTGCTGAAAAGGGAAAGCTCAATTTCAAGTATTCACATAATGATACAAAACAGAAAGAACTTAAAGCGGGACAAAAACTGATTTATTCCTATTTCACAGTGGATATAAATGAAGCGTCCATTTCGGGGTATGTTGCAGCCAATCAGATACCCCTGAATATTCCCAATATGTATAAAATACCAAAAACGAAACCTTATAGTTTCAATTCCTGGTATGACGAGAAATCCAATTATAAAACTATTTCAACTCTGACTATTCCACTTATCTCCAACCAGGGAGTAGTTTTGGGCGTTCTTCAGTTGATAAATGCCAAAAATGAAGAAGGGGAGATAATACGTTTCAAAAAATCAGATGAATCCTTCCTCATGCATTTCGCCAGTGTCGCCACAGTAGCCATACAACGGGCTCAGATGACCAGACAGCTTCTGCTTAGAATGATTGAAATGGCAGAGATGCGCGATCCCAAAGAAACGGGACCCCATGTAAAAAGAGTTGCCGGTTACTCTGTTGAAATATACGAAGAATGGGCAAGGCTGAAAAATATCCCCAAAGAACAGGTCGAAAAGGAGAAGGACGTCCTGAGAATGGCTGCCATGCTCCATGATGTGGGAAAAGTGGGAATTTCAGACCTGATACTGAAGAAACCAGGACGGTTTACAGAAGAAGAATTTATTATAATGCAGTCTCACAGTTATATTGGTGCACGATTGTTTATTGGAAAACAATCTGAGTTTGATCAGATGTCCATGGATATCTCTCTCTACCATCATGAAAACTGGGACGGGAGCGGTTACCCCGGACGCGTGGATATGTATACCGGTCGTCCGGTAATAGATGAATCTAAATCATATAAAGGCCTCAAAGGTGAGGAAATTCCGATTTTTGCGCGAATTGTCTCCCTGGCAGACGTTTACGATGCTCTTTCCTGCCGACGGGTCTATAAAGAAGCCTGGGACGAGGAAAAAGTTCACGAAGAATTGAAAAAATGCCGAGGCACAAAATTTGACCCCGAACTGATAGATATTTTCTTTAATGTGTTGCCGCATATTAAGCAGGTTAGAGAACAACACCCCGAAAACGATTAAAGGGGCTGATCTCAGCTCAATCTCTTCGTTGCTCAAAGAACCTCAGTGCTCATTTAGAGTACTAAACTGTGCGCTGAGAACCTTTTCGTGCCTCAATCTTGAGCTGATATCAGCCCCTTGGAAAGTTCAATTTCTCAATCTCTTCGTTGCTCAAAGAACCTCAGTGCTCATTTAGAGTACTATACTGTGCGCTGAGAACCTTTTCGCGCCTCAATCTTGAGCTGATATCAGCCCCTTGGAAAGTTCAATTTCTCAATCTCTTCGTTGCTCAAAGAACCTCAGTGCTCATTTAGAGTACTAAACTGTGCGCTGAGAATCTTGCCGCGCCTCAATCTTGAGCTGATATCAGCTTCTTTATTCTCGGAATTTCAGGTAGCGTGGGTCTTTTTCATTTCCCGATGGAATTGCCAGTGCTTTGTATAACTCCGGCCTTCTCCCTTTTATCCAGTTTCGGCCCAATGATTTCTCCAGCAGAGTCATGTCAAACTCTGCAATTACCATATCATTTTCAATGGATGAGGACTGTACCAGAATTTCTCCAAAACAGTCGATCAGCATGGCATTTCCCGTTCTGATTTCATCATCATCCCGTCCGACACCATTGCTGAACATCAGAAAATATCCATTATCATGGGCTCTTGCGGGCAACCATCTTTCCAGCCATTTTTTTCCTTTTATTCCGGAAAACTCATTTCTCAGAGCCTGTGGATTCGCAGCTCTGTTTTCCCAAAGATCCACATCTATTGTGCCAAGAACATGTCCGGAACTATGTTTGCATCCCCCGGTCTGATGGGGGGCTAACAAGATATCAGCTCCTGCTAATGCAGTCATTCTTCCATTTTCTATGAGATTGTTATCCCAGCATATCAATATCCCGAGCTTTATACCGAGAGATGTTTCCACGACGGTAAAACTACTTCCCGAGGACATGTGAGGAGATATGAAACAATGAAGTTTTCGGTGAAATCCCAACGGTCTGTCAGGTTGAACTACTACATATGTATTGTAGAGTTTTCCATCATCGGCCAACTCTATTAATCCGGCACCAATTATCAGATTGAGATCTTCTGCCAGGTTTTGAAGTTTCTCGATTGAAGGACTGTCAGCCAATGGTTCAGCCATTTCTTTGACTTTGTTTTTTCCTAAATCCCTAATATACCAATATCCGGTGATACACATTTCCGGGAAAGTAATTATCTGAATTCCTTTGGAAGACGCGTCTCTGCACATACCTTCCATAATCTTTAAATTGTATTCTTTGTCAAAGGCTTTGTGATTGAATTGCGTTGTTGCCGCAAGTATTTTATTTCTCATGGCTTTCTCCTTATGTTTTATATACATCATCATATAGTCGTCCGAGCGATTCCGGAATAGATTATTTTTATAATTATTTGTATTATATTATGATGAGGATTGATGAAAATTACCAAGGAGTGCCAAGATCTCTGAGCAATCTTTTTGCCTATCATCTCCCTGGAAATGAAAATAATAACTTGCAGATAAATGGTCTTGCCATGAAAGAGCATATGAAGCCATGCCGGAACATCCGAAATCAGGGCAATGCTGATTATCTTATTCTTTATTTTTATGATCCAGTTTTGTTTAAACTAAAAGATTGCGAATATGAAGATGCACAATATAAATGGATTATATTATCTCCGGGAGTTCCCCATACATATGGGAATATTCAGGAGAAATGGTCACATTCATGGATACATCTTTCTGGTCCTTTCTTCGAAAAATTGCTTCATAGCCGGAATATCCCACTCAATAGCCTGATTGTCATGAAAGATCCTCACATTTTTGAAAATCTGCTGATTAGGCTCCATGAAGAAATCTACTATAATCCGGATCCCGAGATGTCAATTTTATCAAATGAAATTCATTCAGCATTTGTAAGGCTTTTCAGACTTTTTAATAAGCCATCGAACCAGAGCAATATCCCCGATCCTATCAGCGAAATTAAACAAGTGCTCGATTACAATTACCGCAGCCATCACAGTTTGAAATCTCTCTCTGAGCTATCGGGATATTCCATACCATATCTCTGCGAGAAGTTCAGTCAACATTATCAATATCCGCCCATCGAGTACCTGATTAGAAGAAGAATTCAGATTTCCACATACTTTCTGGAAAATACAGATTGGAATATTAGTGAAATTGCCATGAAGGCCGGATACGATGATTTGTATTATTTCTCAAGGCTTTTCAAAAAAAGGATTGGAGTCAGTCCTTCACAATATCGGAAACATTTATTATAATTTCTCAGTAAAAAAAACTGCTGAAATAATCAAAAGCGGTCTGGATTTACTCGGTATCAGTGTTATTGACCGGGTGTAGTTAAACCTTTGACACCGCCGATCCTCTCAATTAGTCTTAAGGTATAGAGGATTTATATGCTTGGAAAAAGATGTTTCCTGTTTTTTCTTGTTTTGATCATCTCTTCAATTCCGTTGATGGCTCAAGTTGAATCTGTGCCCGACGGTCCTGTCTATGTTATCCCCGTAAATGAAGATATTGATCAGTTTCTTGTGATTTTTCTAAAGAGAAGTATTCTGAAAGCGAAAGAGGATAATTCTCCCATGATTATATTTCAGCTGAATACTTTCGGCGGCCGGGTTGACTCCGCTCTGGAGATAACCTCACTTATCGGTTCAGTCAGCTGGGCGGAAACAATAGCTTATATTCCATCAAGTACGGGAGGGACCGGTGTCAGCTGGTCAGCGGGAGCGCTGATCTCATTTTCCTGCGATAGCATATATATGGATGCCGGCACTTCCATCGGCGCCGCTGCTCCTGTTTATCAATCTTCCGAGGGCATGGTCATGGCTGAAGAAAAGACAGTCAGTGCCGTCCGGGGACAGATGGCGGCTCTTGCAGAGAAAAACGGTTATCCCCAGTCCATCGCGCTGGCTATGGTCGATCACGATGTTGAATTGTATGAAGTGGAGACTGAAGAGGGTATCCGCTTGATGACTCCTGATGAGATAACAGAGCTCGAAAGAACTTCCGGTGAAAAACCGGTTCAGGGAAAATTGGTTTCTGCCAAGGAGAAATTGCTGACACTAACTGCGGGAGAAATGGAAAGATACGGTGTCTCTTCTGCTACAGTTTCCGGTGTAGAGAGTCTCTATAAAGAACTGCTTATAACAGAGTCATCTATTATCACTCTGGAAAAATCCCGATCGGACTGGCTCGTTGCTTTTATAAGCAGCGCAGCTGTGACAAGTCTTCTTGTTCTCATCGGAATGGTAGCTCTCTATCTGGAAGTAACCAGTCCCGGATTCGGAGTTCCTGGAACTATCGCATTGGTTTGTTTTGCCATTGTTTTCTCTGCCAGTACACTTATCGGCAATATGGGATCTCTCGAATTGCTCCTGTTTCTGGTCGGGGTCGTTTTATTGCTGGTCGAAATATTTATAATTCCCGGTTTCGGCGTAACCGGTATTAGTGGAATTGTTTTAATTCTCCTGGCTCTTGTTCTGGCTCGTCAGGATTTTGTGATCCCCGAATTTGACTGGCAATGGAATATGTTTAAGAAAAATCTGTTATACGTATCGCTCAGCCTTGTTGGAGCTTTGGTTCTGATCGGAGTACTCATGGTTTCCCTGCCTCACTCCAGATTATTCAGCAGACTCGTATTGAAACCTGCAGATAAGAAAAGCACTGGAAATACTGGTGATCAGAATCAGGTCTCTCAATCAGCTAATAGAATCGGAGAAAAGGCTATTGCTCTGACAGATCTCAGACCTGTGGGAAAAGCTGACTTTGAAGGAAATGTTTTAATCGTCCAGACAGATGGTGAGTATATAGAGAAAAATTCGGAAGTTATTGTTCTCCGTAAAGAGGGACTGCGTCTAGTAGTCAAAAAAGATATTTCGGGTGATGCCTAACGTCGGATCCGAGGAAGCATGGGCGAGCAGCAGGTTTACCTGCGACCAGCCCCGAATATAGTTGAAAGAGAGGTTAATATGTTTATCGCGTTGTATATAGTAGGTGGAATTTTCAGTCTTATTGTTCTCATGATATTCATTATGTTTTTCGGTTTGTGGTTCAGAGCTCTCTTATCAGGAGCTTCTGTGAGGATGAACAGAATCATCGGAATGTGGATACGTAAAGTCAGCGCAAAGCAGATTGTAGACAGCCGGATAATGCTGGTAAAGGGTGGTCTTGGAACTGATTCGGACCTTCTGGAAACTCACTATCTCGCCGGTGGTGATGTTCTCAGAGTCAGTAAGGCACTTATAGCTGCGAATAAAGCGGAGCTGGATCTCTCTTTTTCCAAAGCGGCTGCAATTGATCTTGCGGGGAGAGATGTACTGGAAGCTGTTAAAACCTGTGTTAATCCCAAAGTGATTGACTGCCCCAATCCCGCTAAGGGAAAACAGACTATTGATGCAGTAGCCAAAGACGGTATTCAGCTCAAGGCCAAAGCTCGTGTGACCGTCCGGACAAATATAGAACGCCTTATCGGTGGTGCAACTGAGGAAACGATTATTGCCAGAGTGGGAGAAGGTATCGTTACAACAATCGGTTCTGCTCAGACATATAAGGATGTTCTGGAAAATCCCGACAAAATATCTAAAACAGTGCTATCTAAAGGGCTCGATGCGGGAACTGCTTTCGAAATTCTTTCAATTGATATAGCCGATGTCGATGTCGGTTCAAACATAGGAGCAAAATTACAGGCCGATCAGGCGGAAGCCGACATGAGGCGATTTCAGTCTGTTGCCGAACAGAGAAGGGCTGCCGCAAAAGCTCTCGAGCAGGAAATGATGGCGGCTATTCAGGAAAATAGGGCTAAAGTAGTTCTCGCTGAAGTTGAAATTCCCAAAGCTATATCAGAATCATTCAGAAAAGGAAATCTCGGAATTATGGACTTTTACCGAATGAAAAATATCCAGGCTGATACATCGATGAGAAACAGCATTGGCGGTGATATCAAAGATGAGGAAACCGGGAAAAAATAATGAGGATAGGAGAGATAATCTATAGCCTTATAACGCTGCTTCTCATGTCTCTAGTCATCTTCAGTCCGCTGATCAGAAAAATTATTAAATCGGTAGATAAAAGCAAAAAGGATGTTCAGCCTAATGAAGACAATATCTATGAGAGTGTCGATTCTCATAGAGTTGTTCAGAGAATCCTCAATAGTGATTCTTCACCGGTGGGAAGTGTTGAGTTTATTGAACCGAAACCGATTCAGCACAAAGAAGATGACATGTATAAAGGAGATATTTCCGCTATAAAGAAAATCGATAATATCTCAGTATTGAAGAAGGCTGTTATCTGGAAAGAGATCCTCTCTCCTCCAGTTGCACTGAGGGATCTTGGAAGAGATGATTATTTTTGATAATTTATATCCTATATGAATGATCAATTATACATGGCTCCTCTTCTTGCATTTACTGACTGTACCTTCAGAGAGGTCTATTTCAGACATTTTACAGGGATAGATGGAGCTCTTGCTCCTTTTATTGTAGTCTCTGAAAACAGTCGATACAGAAAAAAAGCTGTCAGGAACTTACTTCCCATATTGCATGATTCGATTCCAATAGAACCTCAGGTCCTCAGCCGGGATCCTTATGCTTTTGCCGCTCTGGCTGTATTACTGGAAGATATCGGGTTTTCCAGTGTCAATATCAATATGGGTTGTCCTGCGAGAGCCGTAGTGAATAAGGGCAGGGGCAGCGGTCTGCTTCCCTATCCCGATATTATTAGAGAGTTCCTTAATATCAGTTTGCCGAAAATTAAAATTCCAGTCTCTGTCAAACTGAGAACAGGCCTTCATTCCCATGATGAAATCTTTCCCCTAATTGATGTTTTCAATGATTTTTCTCTGAGTCAAATCATCATACATCCCCGTTTGGGAATCAATAAATATGAAGGCCCGGTCAATCTGGATATTATGGACGATATCGTCGACAGGTTCAAAGCTCCTCTCGTTTATAACGGAGATATCAGCAGAGATTCATTTGACGGCCTGAAAACGCGGTTCCCTTCTATAAACCGGTGGATGATCGGCCGGGAGCTCATCAAAGATCCTTTTTTACCGGGAGATATCAAGTCTGGAGTTCTATCAGAACGAACATCAGTTTACGGAGAGAGGAAGGGAAAATTGAGAATATTTCACGATGATCTGCTTAAAGCTTTTTCTCAGATTATTGGCAATGAGGTCGCTCTTGTAGGGAAAATGAAAAGCTATTGGAATTATCTGGGATCTCTTTTTCCAGATGAAAAGGATGAACTTGAGAAAATGAAAAAGATATTGAAGCTTGACGATTATAGGAAATGCGTTGATATTTTATTGGGAAATCATTAGTAGAATAGAGGTAAAAATATGTCACTGAATAAAAAACTGAACGAACAATACTTAAAGCTCCATATTAAAAAAGAAGAGAGTTTCTGGTCGACTTATATGAATCTGAGTTCTTCTGTGGAAGGAGAATTTGAGAGGAATGAGAGTGAATTACGGGATTTTATTTCCGATAGTTCAGTTCTGAGTGAAATCAGAGAGGAACTGGCAAAGAGTGATCTCTCAGAATGGGAGAGATCCGGTCTTGAAGGTTGGAAGCATTTTTTCGAGTGCAATGCCATAGAAGATGTGGAAGCTCTGGAAATTCAGAGAAATCTCATAACTATGGAAGGAAAACTGGGACGGAAACGACGTTCTTATTCTCTTGGTTACAATGACCCGAAGACAGGCGGGCATATTGAAGCGGGAATGGGTAAGTTGCTTCTGATGATCGGTAATGACAGTGATGAGACAATGAGAAAAGCAGCCTGGAATGGACTCAAAGACCTTGAGGTTTTTGTACTTGAAAATGGCTATATCGAACTTGTTAAAGAGAGAAACAGACTCGGCCGGAAACTTGGATATGAGGACTATTATGATTATAGAACTTCAGTCAATGAAGGGATGTCGAAAAAAGAACTTTTTACCATACTCGATGAACTGAAGGACAATACATCTGATGTGTGTTTTGAGTCCTTCAAAGAACTCAATGAAGTCCATGGTGAGGGTTCAGTCGGACCGTGGAATATACGATATTTAACATTGGGCGACCTCTCGGGGAAACTGGAACCCTATTTCTCATTTGACAAAGCATTGCTCCGCTGGGGGAAATCTTTTGCAGCGATGGGTATAGATTTTCGCAACGCCCAGATTCAAATCGACCTTGTCGCAAGGAAGGGAAAATATGAGAATGGATTTATGCACGGTCCCTTTCCTCCCTATAATGAAGATGGAAAATTCCTTCCTGCAAAATTAAATTTTACAGCTAATGCCGTTCCCGGACAGAAAGGCAGTGGTTTAAGAGCCATTAATACATTGATGCACGAAGGAGGACATGCGGCGCATTTTTCCAATATTGATATGCCTTCTCCCTGTTACTCTCAGGAATTCGCACCTACATCGGGAGGTTTTGCTGAAATACAGTCAATGCTGATGGATTCTTTGCTGACAGATGGTGATTGGATTTGGAGATATGCTGAAGATAAGGATGGCAAAAAAATGCCTGAAGATCTGATCAGAGAACAGACTGAGGCGGAGTATCGCTATCTGTCTTTTACCCTTCGTTACCTGACAGTAGTTCCCTATGCTGAGAAAAAGATTTATGAACTTTCCGATGAAGATTTAACCCCTGAAAATATACTGGCAGCAGCAAGGGAAGTGGAAAAGGAGTTCTTTGGATTTGACTGCCCGAGACCGACACTTGCCATTCCTCATCTATTATCAGGAGAAGCTTCAGCATCATATCATGCCTATGTCCTGGCGATTATGGGAGTGTATCAGACCAAAGAATATTTTCTTGGGAAATACGGAAGCATAGTTGATAATCGTGAAATCGGTAAAGAGATGAGGGATAAGTATTGGCAACCGGGTAACTCCAAAACATATCTTCAGTTTATCAAAAGTATGACCGGTAAAGAATTCAGCGCCTCAGCAACAGTTAATCTGGTTAATAAAAAACTGGAAGACCATGTCCGGGATGCAATGGATTCTGTTGAACAGATAAAAGCCAAACCGGAATTTACCGATGAGATCAAATTGAACTGTTCAATAAAAATGGTTCATGGTGATCAGTTGATCTGTACATCTGAAGATGGTTTTGAAAAGATGTGCAAAGAATATGCTATGTGGTATATGAGCTGCGAGACTCGCAGCAGCGAATAGCATAAAAATTCAAGCGCAGCGCGTCTCATAGAATCATCTCACTGCGAGACTCGCAGCAGCGAATAGCATAAAAATTCAAGCGCAGCGCGTCTCATAGAATCATCTTACTGCGAGACTCGCAGCAGCGAATAGCATATAAAATTCAAGCGCAGCGCGTCTCATAGAATCATCTTACTGCGAGACTCGCAGCAGCGAATAGCATAAAAATTCAAGCGCAGCGCGTCTCATAATAATCGGAGACGGGCCTCCTGCGTGAATCAATAAGGCCCGCGCAGGCCCTTCTCAGACAATCGCCCGCATACGTTAAACATTGAATCACCAGTCTCCAACAGCGTTATACCGCTATCCAGAGCCAGGTCGATCATTTCCTGTGAGATCTGTTTGTCTCTGACAAACATTATGTGTGATATTCCCGCCATATCAGCAGTTCTTACAGCCTGTATGTTAGCAAGGCCGGTTATTAAAACGGCATTGACAGGTTCCAGGGTTAGAATGTCGCTCATAAGATCTGAACTGCAACCGGTTGTCAGATCTTTTTCAAGATCGTCTCCGCATATTACTCTGCCATTTACTGCTTTTATGATTTCTTTAACTTTCATAGTTTCTACACTTATATAATAATAATCGCCCTTATATTGCAAGAGTAGAATCGATATAATTATCTCGAAAATGGGGAAATTGATAGAATATGACTGTGATTGACAACGAAATTAGTAAAGTATCCCAAATAGTGGAAAAAAACCTGCAGAAATACACAAACAGGGAATTAAGAAGACTTTTACATGGTCGCGGCAGAACTTATCCAAATCTCGATTTTATCAATATAGATCTTTTTCCTCCTGTTTTGCTGATAACGTTATATGCAGAAAGAGATTCCCGGTGGAAAACATCATTAACTGAACAATTATCAGGACTGGATAATATTAAAACCATAGTTTTTCAAAACCGTATTTCAGCGCCGTGGACAAGTGAGGTTTTTACCGGATCAATTCCGGAAAATCACATTGTAGAGGAAAACTGTTTAAAGTACGCAGTCTCCCTTTCAAAAGGGGAAAATCCCGGTATTTTCCCTGATATGAGAGAAGGGCGGTCTTATATCAATAAAATTAGTTCTGGAAAGAAGATTCTCAACCTGTTTTCATATACTTGCGCTTTTTCCGTTGCTGCAATTGCAGGAGGCGCAGAATCGGTACTCAATATGGATCTGAACAGCAATTCGCTCAGTCGTGGCCGTTTGAATCACGAACTTAATCACCATGATAAAGGCTCTGTATCTTACCTCAGCCACAATATTCTCAAATCTTTCGGTAAGATTTCCAAAAAAGGTCCATATGATCTCATAGTTATCGATCCACCACCTTCTCAGGGTAACAGTTTCAATCTCCAAAGGGATTATGGGAAAATCTTGAGACGATCAGGAGATTTTCTGGGTGGCGAGGGGGAGATCCTCGCCTGTCTGAACTCCCACAGTCATGATTTTTTATGGTTTCAGTCTTTTCTCAGTGAAAATCTCGGTGAATATGAAATAGTGAGAAAATTCGGTGCCGGAGAAGACTTTCCCGAAGAAAACATCGACCTGGGACTGAAGATTATTCACTTGAAACTACTCAGATCTTAAACTCTTTTTCCTTTCCATGTCCCCTTCCTGTAGGCACCATAAATAAACAGAGCAGATGACAGGTCTGCAAAGATAAAGCTGATCCATATGGCATTAATAGGCCAGTGTAACAGGAAACGGGCAATTAGCAGGATTGGAAGCTGAATAAACCATTTTGAAAAAATCCCAGACAGGAGAAATGGCAGATTGTGTCCTGATCCCGAGAAGGCTATTGCCAACCCGAAAGAGGCTCCCATGGGAATAAAACTTAGACTGATGATTCGAATCATCTCCACTCCGGTAGCGATCACTTGAGGATCATTTATAAAAAATAACATGATGGGTTCGGCAAAGAATCTCGCGGTAATAGTAAAGAATATCATCATTCCCGTGGCCAGTAGTGCAGACCATCGAGTCGCACTGACAGCTCTTTCTATTTTTTCGGCGCCTAAATTTTGCCCCACAACTGTACTGCCTCCCATAAAAAGACCGATCAGCGGTAAAAAAATAAATCCATACAGTCTGTTGCCTATTCCGAAGGCTGCAAGAGATGCCGTGCCGTATAAAGCGGCGAATTTCATTATCAGAAGGAGAGAGAATTGACGGGAGAACGTTTCAAGCCCGATTGGCAGCCCTATTGTCAGAAGTTTTTTATCGATGTTCCATCGCAGTTTCAAAAGACCTTTCAGTGACAATTTCACTTTTCCTCTGCCTGAGAAGAGGAAGATGAAACCGGCCAGAAAGGCTGTAACTGTTGAGATCACAGTTGCCAGTGAAGCTCCGAATACACCCATATTCAGCCCTGGTATATTCGTTCCCGGTATAGTCTCAAACATAAACAGCGGATCGAGGAGAATATTCAGAATAGAAGTGCTGATCATAATGATCATGGGAGTTTTTACATCCCCTGTGCATCTCATTGCCGTATTGACTGTAAAAGATGAAAAGAGAAAGGGGAGAAAATAGATCCTTAAATATCCATAATCCAGAGCCATTTTCAATACATTCTGATCGGGGGTGAAAAATGCTATCAGCGGCTTGATAAGTAGAAACATCAGAATCGCGGCAATCAGGGCAACCAACCCTTTGAAAGCAAGAGTCTGTTCAATGACCTGAGCCGTTCTCTTTTTATTTCCCGATCCGTAACTCTGACTGATTAAAGAGACGGAACTGTTTCCAATTATTTCATTGAGAACATCAACCATCCAGAATATGGTCGTGAAGATGGTGACCCCGGCGACGGCTGAAGAATTGATTCTTCCTATCCAGGCCATATCTACAATATCGTATAGAGTTTGAGCCATAAATCCCAGCATGGTTGGTATGGCCAGTCTGGTAAGATGTTTTGGTATGCTTCCTGTTGTCAGATCTTTTTTCATTTGTTCAATATAGCATGTTTTTTCAATTATAATTGAACTCGCTCTTTACAAGAGAGGTTTGCGATAGCTATCATATTTTTATATGGAAAAAATACAATTGAAAGAAATCACAGCCGATTCACTTTTTGATATTATTAAATTGAATGTCAGAGAGGATCAGAAACATTTTGTAGCGCCCAATTCGGTCTCTATCGCACAGGCTCACTTTTCTGATGTCGCTTTGTTCCGGGCAATCTATCTCGATGATACTCCGATTGGTTTTGTCATGCTCGATGATGATCCCAAAGAGGGAGAAAATCACCATTACGATCTGTGGAGATTCATGATTGATAAGGATTATCAGGGTAAAGGGCACGGGAAAAAAGCCCTTGAAGAAGTCATCGCTTTTATCAGAAAAGAAACCAATCAGAAAGATATGTCACTGAGTGTGGTTCCCGGAAAGGGCAGCGCCGAACCTTTTTATCAGAGTTTTGGATTTGTCCATACAGGTGAAGTTGATGAAGGTGAAAAAATTTATAAGTTGATATTCTAAGTGCGATCAGCCCGGGCTTTGTCCGTTAATTATAAACCGGAGAGTATATAGAATATCTCTCCGGTTTTTATGTTATAAAATCTGATTTAAAAACAATTTTGTCCGATCGTGGGTTGGATTGGTAAAAAAGTGATCGGGAGTTCCCTCTTCTACAATTTTTCCGAAATCCATAAAAATAACACGGTCGGCTACTTCTCTGGCAAAACCCATTTCGTGAGTCACAACGACCATGGTCATCCCCTCTTTGGCAAGAGTTTTCATAACTTCCAGAACTTCTCCGATCATTTCCGGATCGAGAGCTGAAGTGGGTTCGTCGAAGAGCATCACTTTGGGGTTCATCGCGAGGGATCTGGCAATGGCCACTCTCTGTTTCTGTCCCCCGGAAAGATTGTCAGGGAAAGCTTGAGCTTTATCTGAAATACCGACTTTCTCAAGCAGTTCCAATGCGATCTTCTCTGATTCTTTCTTATTTCGCTTTCTAACCACTTCCTGTGCCAGTGTTACATTCTGAAGAACAGTTTTATGTGGATAGAGATTGAATGACTGAAATACCATGCCCACTTCTTCACGAATCTTATTGATATTGGTTCTTTTGTGTCTGACTTCTATTCCATCAATAATGATATTTCCTGAATCTATCTCTTCCAGGCAGTTCAGTGAGCGGAGAAATGTACTTTTTCCCGATCCCGATGGACCGATGACGACAACTACTTCTCCTTCTTTTATTTCTGCAGAGACATCGACTAAAGCGTGAACGTCGTGAGGAGTGTAGAATGTTTTATAGAGATTTTTTGCACTTATCATTTCACTTTCACCTTATTTTCTAGATATTTGACAAACATGGATAGAGGGAAAGTCAATACGAGATAGAGTACAGCGAGGATGAGAAAAAATTCGAATGTCATCATTGTACTGGCAACAATCTCCCTGCTGGACTTTGTCAGTTCCCTGATTGAAATAATCCCGAGTAGAGAAGAGTCCTTAATAAGGCTGATGAACTGTCCGGTCAATGCCGGCATAGAAGTTTTAAAGGCCTGTGGGAGAATAATGTGAGTCATGGCCTGGATATAGGTCATTCCGCTCGAGCGCGCAGCTTCCATCTGCCCCTTGGGAACTGATTCTATCCCCCCTCTGATAATCTCCGTCACATAAGCGCCGGCGAAGATACTCAGTGAAATAATACCCCAGCCAGTGGGAGGGATCGTGCTCATTCCCATCATAGACAGGTTTTCATTCACCAGAGTCCCTATAACAAAATACCAGATGAGGATCTGAACCATTAACGGTGAACCGCGGATAATCTCCACGTATGTTACAGAAAGCCATCGCAGACCGGGATTCTTGGAAACCCGGCCGAGTCCTCCGAATAGTCCGATTATAATTCCGAATATCGAAGCGAAAAAACTAATGAAGAGTGTCAGTTTCAGACCCTCTATCAAAACACCGGCTTTCAGAGATCTGGATTCTGCCAGAATAGTTCCCGGAGACACAAAATCTCCCCTGCGGAGAATGAGGTCTTTTTCGGGGACGTTGAAGGTCTCTATGCCGTCAGGAGTTTTCACTTCTATGGCAGCAGTTCCGTCGAGAATTGTGATATTGGATATCTCACCCTTAGTATCGGATTTTATAACTTTGTTTGTAAAAAACCTGTCGGGCACTCTGTGCCATTGCCAGGCGTAATTGATCTGTTTTGAAGCCGATAGTATGGAAAAGATAGCAATAACTATAATCAGAATGAAACCGGCGATTCCTATATACCATGATGGATGGTGTTTTCCGGCTGTTAGTGCTTTTAATTTATTAATCATTATTTACTTCTTGTTTATGTGAATTTCTAAAACCGCCCGAATATAAATCCGGGCAGTTGTTTTTTTATGACTATTCCAGTTCGGAAAGCCAGGCGTCACTACGGATCCATTTATCGTAGATCGCGTCATATGTTCCGTCGTTCTTAACCTGTTTCATGAAATTTGTGAGCCAGTTGAGGAAATCGGGATCACCTTTGTTGATAGCCCAGGCGAGGGGCTCATAAGTAAATGGCTTGTTGAGAAGGAAAACAGAACCACTGCTGTTGCCTCTTTGAGTCATAAACAGTTCCATGTAGGGAAGGTCGTATACGAAGGCGTCGGCATTTCCCGCCAGTACTTCCATAGCTCCTTCGGACTCTGTTTCAAAAGCTTTGTAATTTGCTTTGGGGATCATGCTTTTAACTGCCGATTCTCCCGTTGTTCCCAGCTTGGATATAACCGTATATTCGGGGCTGTTGAGATCTTTATAGCTTGTGATCTTTCCTTCGAGTTCTTTCTTGACAATTATGGCCTGGCCAATAACGATGTATGGTTCGACAAAGTTGATTTTAATATTTCTTTCCTGGGTAACAGTCATACCGCTCATGATAATATCGAATTTATTAGTCATAAGTGAGGGGATAATTCCATCCCAGGCAGTGTTTACGGGAACCCATTTTACACCGAGGGCTTCAGCCATCTTTTTTCCCATATCGATATCAAAACCGATAAACTCACCGTTTTTGTCAGTCATTTCAAAGGGCATGTATCCCGCTTCGAAACCATGTCTCAGCTCTCCGGAGGCGATGATTTTTTCTAATGTTGACTGTTTTGTAAGATCTAATCTTACATTAACTTCTTCTGCCTGATCTTTTTGTCCACATGCTGTAAACATTAAAATAAGACCAATAATAAATAGACTGATGAGTGAGATTCTCTTCATTTGGTACTCCTGTGTACTGATTTTGGTTTTTACGAATAGAAACATTATATGATTTATCGAATATATGGTCAATTATTGTGTAGTGAATCATGATTCATCATGATTTTAGGTGATTATTACGAATGTTTAGAAAAATAGCATTATGATACTGCGTTATTAGTATTTCGAGGTGCAGGTTTTACTCCTGATGCAGTAATAGTCCTTATTCTGATCTTGCAAGGTGGTATTCGTAATAGGGTGCTAATTATTTACGACTATCGTAGTAACAAAAAAAACATTGCCCTATCGGGAAATCAACGGCATAATTTTTATGACTTATATTAAATTTAAGGAGAATTGTGTGAAAAAGAAAGTTTATCTCGTGTTGCTGTTGAGTTTAATCCCTACAGTGGCATTATTTGCTGAAGGTGATGGTGGGTCCGGTTTTGGAATTCTATCAATATTACCACCTCTACTGGCTATTGTTCTTGCGTTTATTACCAGACAGGTTATATTGTCTCTCTTTCTAGGGGTCTTTTCCGGTGCCTTAATGGTAAACGGGTGGAATCCGATAATAGCATTCCTCAAAACTCTTGATACCTATATTGTAAAATCCCTTGCAAATGAGTGGTATGCAGCAATTATCATTTTCTCTCTGTCAATTGGTGGAATGATTGGAATCGTTAATAAGATGGGTGGAACCAAAGCTATTGCCAACGCACTGGCTAAAAAAGCAAAAACCGCTAAAAGCGCTCAGATAGTAACAGCTGTTATGGGTGTTGTTGTATTCTTTGATGATTATGCCAATACTCTTGTTGTTGGTCCTACAATGCGTCCTTTAATGGATAAATTGAAAGTCTCCAGAGAAAAACTTGCTTATATTGTTGACTCCACTGCTGCTCCTGTTGTCGGCCTTGCTCTTATTTCAACCTGGGTTGGAATGGAATTAGGACTTTTCGGTGATGCATTTAAAGCTCTTGGTGTAGATGTTAACGCTTATGATGTTTTTATTAGAACTATTCCTTACACTTTCTATAATATTTTTGCCTTAGCTCTTGTTTTTATGGTTGCTATCAAAGGCCGTGATTTCGGACCTATGCTAAAAGCTGAAAAAAGAGCTCGTCTTACAGGTCAGTTACATAGAGAAGGTGCTAACCTCATGGCCAGTAGTATTACTGAAGGCGTTGAGCGTGAAGATGAATCCAAATTAAGAGCAGCTAATGCGATTGTTCCTATTTTAACTCTACTTGTCGTTTCATTTGCAGGGATGTGGTATAGCGGCTATGGATACAGTGATGAAGGAACTGTTTGGTTTTCTTTTAAGGGACTCCAGACTTGCTTCGGTAATGCCGATCCATCTGTTGGTCTTCTATACGGTTCTATAACTGCTGCTATAGTAGCGGGAATTATGGCTGTTTCTCAGAAAATAATGAAACTCGGTGAAGTTTTTGATGCCTTTGTTGAAGGTTCAAAATCTTTAATGATAACCGCTATCATTCTTATTCTCGCATGGTCTCTTGGAACTATTGCCGAAGAAGTAGGAACAGCTGAATTCCTTATTGGTGTTGTGACTGACAAGGTTCCTGGTGGAATTATTCCAATTATTGTATTCATTATATCAATGTTAGTAGCTTTCTCTACTGGTACTTCATGGGGAACTATGGCAATAGTTATTCCTCTTGCTGTTCCTCTGGCTGCAGCTTATGTTGATGGAGATCCATCTAAAGCTCCTCTTGTAATTGCCGCATTAAGTGCTGTACTTTCCGGTTCAATTTTTGGTGACCACTGTTCTCCTATTTCGGATACAACAATTCTGTCTTCCATGGCTTCCGGTTCTGATCATATAGACCATGTTAAAACACAGGTTCCCTATGCTCTTACCGGTGCTGGAATTGCATTCATTTGTTATCTGTTGACTGGTCTTCTCGGTGTTCCAGTATGGATTGCATTAATTATTGGTTTAGCTCTTGTTTGGGCTATAGTTCAGTTTGTTGGAAAGAAACCAGAAGAAGCATAAATAAAAATCAATTAAAAAGATTTGAGGGTTCTCTTAGGAGAGCCCTCTTTTTTTTGAAAGAATCATCCCTTTCTGATAGAGAATTCCGGTAATGATTATGATCAATCCGGCAATAGTCGTTATTTCTATTTTTTCGCCCACTATGAGCGCTATGAAGATTAATGATAATAGTGGTGACAAATAGGCCAAAGTGCTTACAGAGGCTGTTGATTCGGCAAGAGATAGGGCTTTTGACCATAGAAAGAAAGTAATTCCCATTTCAAATATACCAACATAAGATGTGCTGATTAATCCTTTCAATGTAGGGATCTGAATTTCAGTGAATATCAGACCGTAGATAATGACATACATTAGACCGAATAGAAAGTTCAGAAAAAGCTTTAGCGATTGTTCTCTTTTGTCTTTCATGTTGAGTATCCAGTATGCTGCCCAGATAACAGCGCTGAATAGTGCCAGAAAGATTCCCTGAGGATTCTCAATTCCTCCGATTTTTCCACCTGAAGATATGAGAACCACTCCGATCATGCACAGAAATAGGGCGATTATGCTTTTTTTCCCAACCTTTTGTTTCAGAAAGGGAATTGATAAAAGTACGAGCATGATGGGCCAGGTGTAATTGAGCGGCTGGGCTATCTGGGCCGGGAGGAGCGAATAACTTTTGAATAGAACCAGGTAGTATAGGAATGGGTTGAACAAACCGGCTAAAGCGGAGAATAACAGGTCATTTCCTCTTATTTTCTTCAATTCTCCGAGCTTTTTCCTGATAATCATCACAACAAAGAGGACAATTGTCGATGAGAGGGTTGAAAAAAGCAGGAGATGATAGTGATCCATCTCTTTCAGAGCCATTTTAAAAGCTGATGCTACGGTTGCCCAGAAGAGGACAGCTGTCAAAGCTGTGATTACTGCCTTTTTCTGGTTTTTCATCTTCTATTTCTCCATTGAAATTACAGAAGCTGAAAACCCCTCCATAAGTTCATATATTACCCACTCTCCATCTGTTGTTTTTCTGGCTGCTTTGGGTTTCCTGTTATTTGTGGAGTAGTATATCTGTTCTGTTTTAACATTGCCATATTCACTTTCCAGCATTACTGAAACATCTTCCAGATCGCGCTTCCCCAGGTTGATAATAATCAGCAGAGTCTCCGAGTCATCTTCTCTGATAAAGGCGAATACTGATGGCGATGATGTTTCGAGGATTTTCATTTCTCCGGTTCTCAGCGCTCTGTGGTTTTTCCGCAATTGGATGAGCCCTTTGTAGTGATTGAACAGGGAGTCCTTCTCCTCCATCTGCAATTCCAGGCTATCGGGAAACTTGCTGTCACCGAACATCCAGGGCATTCCTGTTGTGAATCCACCTCTGCTGCCTTCTGTCCAGTGGAAGGGGCGGCGGATCATTTCGTCCGGTTTCTGTCCCCCCATTCCGATCTCTTCACCGTAATAGATGAATGGCGTTCCGGGAGAGGTCAGCAGGAGAAAAGCGGCGTTTTCAGCGAGCTGACGGCTTCCCATAAGCTGGGAAACGACGCGATTCTGATCGTGATTGGTCAGAAATATGGCGTAATCATTTTTTTCATAATTATCGAGCACTCTTTTCCATGCGGCAACGAGATTTCCTTTACGAGCGGTTTTGACTGATGACATCATGGCGTCTGCCAGTGAGAATTCAAAACAGATATCTGTTTCGTTCCGGGAATAGGGGATGATGTTCTCCATAGAATCCCATACTTCACCCACTGTCAGTGCTTCGGGGTTTACCGATTTGTAATAGTTGTAGAAATCTTTCAACCAGAGATGAGTCTCTTCTGTATTTTCGAGCTGCCCTTCTTTTTCTATGAGGAATTTCAGAGCATCCAGTCTGAATCCGTCAATGCCCGTTCCTAGCCAGAATGAGATGATATTCTGCATCTCTTTTGTCACTTCGGGATTTTCATAGTTCAGATCAGCCATTATCCTGTCAAATACAGAGTAGTAATACTCACCGTTTTTTGAATACCAGACATTCTGTCCCCAGGGGCCTATAGGGGGATTCTTTTCATTATTCCATGTATACCAGTCTCTGTTTTCCTGGAACCATTCTACATTTATTGATGAGTGATTCATAACCAGGTCGATAATCAGTTTGATATCCCTTTTATGACATTCTTCGATCAGTTGCTGTAAATCTTCCATATTTCCGTAATCAGGGTTTACAGCATAATAATCGGATACATCGTAACCGTGATAAGATGGTGAATCATTGATAGGCATCAGCCAGATTCCGTTAATTCCGAGGTCTTCACTCAAATAATCCAGTTTGGAGATTATTCCCTGGAAATCTCCTACTCCATCACCGTCAGAATCATAAAAACTTCTGACGAAAATCTCGTAAAAAACACGGTTGTTCCACCATTCTCCTTGATCAGGTACAGTTGGTTTTTCTTTTGTGAAACCGTTTGCACAAGTGGTGAGAAAAAATGCTGAAAAGAAAATCAGTGATAAAATCTGTAGTTTTGCAGTTTTCAAAATTTCGTCCTTTGTATATTTTTATGAAATCAATTCTTTATACTCGGTAAAATGTTTTCCCGCATGATAACTGGAGCGGACAAGTGGGCCCGATTCACAAAAGGAAAAACCTTTTTCAAGGGCAGCTTCTTTCAGTTCTTCAAACTCTTCGGGAGTCCAATATTTTTTTACTAAATGGTTTTTCTTTGTAGGTTGCAGATATTGGCCTATATTGAGGATCACTACTCCTGCTTCGAGCAGATCGTCCATTGTTTCGAGGATTTCCTCTCTGCTTTCTCCCAATCCGATCATAATACTCGACTTTACTACAGAATCTGGACTGTGCTTTTTCATCATTTTCAGAACATCAATAGATTGTTCGTATGTGGCTCCCGAACAGATCTCCTTTTTCAATCTTCTAACAGTCTCGATATTGTGACTGATCACTTCCGGTTTTGACCCGGCGAGAATGATAATATTTTCCTCTTTCCCGCGAAGGTCTGATGAAAGAATCTCTACAGTGCAGTCTGCATTCTTTTCTCTAATCGCTTTTACTGTTTCCGATAGTATTTCAGCCCCGCCATCTTCCAGATCATCTCTGGTGACCATGGTTATGACAGCATGCTTGAGTTCAAGGTCTTTTACTGCCTGAGCAACTTCAGAAGGTTCATTTATATCAACAGATCCGGGCTTTCCAGTCTGAACAGAACAGAACCGGCAGCCTCTTGTGCATATTTCTCCTAAAACCATAAATGTAGCTGTCTTGAATTTCCCCCAGCATTCGTGCTGATTGGGACATCCCGCTTCTGTGCAGACTGTAGTCAGTTTTCCTTTCTCAAGAGTTTTTCTAACGTCCTGATACTGGTCTCCTGTATTGAGTTTTATTCGAAGCCATTCCGGTTTCCGGATATATTCGCTCATATAATCTCCTGAATCTTTCTTGTAATAAAATAACCAAAAGATTGTGAAAACTCCAGTCGCAATATCATAAAAAAATCAATATTCTTTTTTTGCATTTGCAATGATGATTCATTAGATTAGGAACAAGGAGTTTTAAATGGAATACTCAATATTGAACAGACCTGTTTTTACAACACTCACTGTAAACTTAAATAGTGGTGAAACACTGAAAGCGGAAGCGGGATCAATGGTTTCTATGTCTTCCTCAATTGAATTAAAATCCAAGACAACGGGAAAAGGCATCGGAGGGATGTTTAAAGCCGCTATCGGTGGGGAGGGCCTATTTTCTTCTGAGTTTACCGCCCTAAGCCCCGGTGAAGTTGTTATTGCACCACCTGTTCCCGGAGATATAATTGATTTGCAAATAAGCGGACAGACAATGTTCTGCCAGGGAGGAGCCTATCTGGCAGGTTCTCCTGATCTGGAAGTCTCTACTCAGGGATCTCTTAAGGCCCTTGTTTCAGGCGAAGGTTTATTTCTTCAGAAAATATCAGGTACAGGTGATCTTTTTCTCAGCTGTTACGGAGCAGTAACAGTTAAAGAGCTCGGTGCGGGAGAAACTTATATTGTTGATACGGGACATATGGTGGCATTTGAAGAATCTGTAAATTATACTATTCGTAAAGCCGCAAAAGGGCTTATGTCAACAGTTCTATCGGGCGAGGGATTAACCTGTGAATTTTCAGGCCCCGGGAAAGTGTGGATTCAAAGTAGAAATATCAAAGGTTTTGCTGCATTGATTTCAAAACTAATGCCAAGCAGCAAATAGCTATAGAAATGTATTTTTTAGGAGTATTAATATGGGCACAAAAGTGATGTGTGTAGACGACAGTCCAACGATAAGAATGCTGGTTAAGCAGAATCTCGTTCCCGAGGGATTTGAAGTTGTTGAAGCTGAGGATGGACAGGATGGACTTAATAAACTGAGTGCGGATATTGCTCTTTTTCTTGTTGATGTCAATATGCCGGTTATGAATGGATTCGATTTTGTAAAATCAGTTAAAGCCAGTGGCGATTACAGCTCAAAACCGGTGGTTTTTCTTACTACAGAAAGTGGTGTTGATAAGAAAAGTGTCGGTAAGGAATTGGGTGTAAACGGTTGGATTGTAAAACCATTTGAACCGGAATCTCTAATTAAAATAGTCACAATGCTGGCTAAATAGTCTAATATTATTCAAAGGAAAGAAGCCTCGGGGCTTCTTTCCTTTTACCTAAATATGGAAAAGATCAAAAAATATCAAAAAACTCTGAGATGTTTATATATATCCCAGTAAAATAATTTGATTGATTATTAGGCCTGATGGTTGTAGAAAATAGGAAGGAGTTTATATGAAACCACTATTTACAGCCTTTTCAAATTACAATCGCCGGGCCAATAAGATTATTGGCGATTTCATAGAAAATATGACGGAAGAGCAGTTTTCTACTGAAACGGTCACTTATTTTCCTACAGTCATTTCCAATATCATACATGTTCTCGAATCAGATCTCAGATGGGTTCACAGATTGAAAGAATTCAGTGAACCTTCTGTTAAAGAGGATGCTGTTGAATTGATTACAAAAGACAGAGATAGGCACTCTTTATTTAAAAAAAGAAATGAGATCCTTCAGCTTCGCTATGTTTTAGACGGTGATATTCAGCGGCTTGTTTCCTCTATCAGTGATTTTTCATCGGATTTTGATATCCCCTTTGGCGACCGGAATCTGGTTTTGACAGCCTGGAAGCTTATACTGCAGTGGTTTAACCATCAGACTCATCACCGGGGGCAGGTTTCAGTATTACTCGATATCCGTGGGATAGATAATGATTATTCTCTGATGCTCGATAAAATTGATGGAGAGGATAATGGCTGAGAAACTGTATTATTCTGATCCTTATCAGAAAGAATTCAAAGCGACAATAACTGAAAAAGAGAAGATCCCTGACGGTTGGAAAATCCAATTGGATAGAACCGCTTTTTATCCCGAAGGGGGGGGGCAACCCGCCGACAAAGGGACTCTGAATGATATTCCAGTTTTTGATGTTCAGAAAGAGGATGATAGAGTTTATCACTATGTTAAAGAGCTGCCGGCAGGAGGATCTGTTAGCGGTCTTATTGACTGGAAACATCGTTTTGATTATATGCAGCAGCATACGGGGCAGCATATTCTCTCTGCTCTATTGAAAAGGATTCTTCATGCGGCGACAGTTGCCGTACATCAGGCGGAAGATTATATGTCCATCGAAATTGATCTTATTTCTATCAATAATGAGCAGATATTGATAGTGCAGGAGAAAGCGAATCAGCTTGTCTGCTCCAATCAACCGGTATATTCCTTTTTAAACGGAAATACTCCCATTGCTGAATTCCCGATAAGAAGGGAAACGAAATTTACTGAAAATGTGCGTCTTGTACAGATAGGTGGTAAATCTCTGGAAAGCGCTTCTCGAGAAGAATTGAAAGAAGCATCGATTAGTTTGGCCGGGGAACTGGACACCGATATTAGTGGATTGAAAGATCTTGCCGCCTGTGGAGGAGTCCATACTACAAGAACTGGAGAAGTGGGACTCATCAAATACAAAGGCCAGGAAAAGGTCCGCGGAAGGATTCGTCTTTTCTGGTTGATCGGCAAACGGGCTTACGACGATTATCGTATCAAAACTGAAATTACAGACAAAATCGGCGAGGCATTATCTGTTCCTTTAAGTTCTATCTCCAGTGAATTTGATCGATTTGTATCATCACTGGGAGATGAGAAAAAGAAAAACAGTGATCTGCTGAAGGAGATGGCATTTCTCAAAGCGGAAGAGATACAGAATGACATTTCCAGCGGGCAGTATGCTTTTATTTTCGACAGTGTCGATCCCGGGTATTTCAAGCAGATTATTATCTGTCTCAGCAGTTTTGTGGACATTACTGTCTGTTTGATTAATAGAAAAGGGGATGAAGGCCAGTGGGCTCTTATCTCTACAGGAACCGATCCCTTTGATTTCGAGCTGTTCCGTAGCGATATGCTTCCTCTGGTGCAGGGAAAAGGAGGCGGAAAAGCTCCTCTATGGCAGGGAAAAATCGGAGATTGTTCTGCTTTGAAGGATTTCTCAGATAAGTTTTCCTCTTCCCTCACTTGACCTTCAGGGGGACATTAAATTATGTTTATTTCAATATTAACCGGATCAATAGAGGTGCGGAGATCATCAGTAGGCAGTTAAAGGTGAGATGACCTGATGACGCTGTCCGAAAGGGATTGACCGCCGAAGAGGAACTCTCATTCTCGGAGTTTTTTCTGGTTTCTGATGCTAAATCGTCAGAGATTGTCACTGTTTTCAGTGGAGAACTATTAGTATTTCGTTTTCAGCTCCTTTATTTCTGAATCCGGTTATTTTTATGGAGACTGTATATGACTGTTCTTAAATTCGGTGGAACTTCAGTAGAAAATTCAAAAAAAATAGATGGGGTTCTCGATATAGCCTTCTCTCAGATAGATAAAGCACCTGTTCTTGTTTCATCAGCAACTGGAAAAACGACCAATACAATTGAAATAATAATAGATTACGCTGTAAATGGCGATAAAGCAGAGGCCATTCATTTAACGGAAGAGATTCGCGACAGACACTTGAAGATTGCAGAAGAATTTCTGAGCGGCGGAATCCTGGAATCAGCTCATGCAGATATTATTGAACTTATTTCCCAATTCTCCTCACTGGTAAAAGGTCTGACACTACTCCACGAATGCAGTCCCAGAAGTCGCGATGCTTTGCTCTCTTTCGGAGAACTATTGTCTACAAGGCTGATAGCCTCCCGTGCCATTGAACGGGGTATGAAAACAGAACTACTAGATTCCCGCCAGCTTATCGTGACCGATGAAAACTTCAATGCCGCTATTCCCGATAGGGAAATAACTGATAAATCAATTCGCGAAAGAGTCAATCCCGAAGCAGGGAAACTGATAATAACCCAGGGATTTATTTCATCTACAGAAAAAGGTGTAACAACCACTCTCGGAAGAGGGGGGAGTGATTATTCTGCGACAATTATCGGTTCCGCCCTTTCAGCTGAAGAGGTACAGATCTGGACCGATGTCGATGGAATAATGACTTCCGATCCGAGAATTGTGAAAGGTGCTAAAACTATAAAGAGCATCACCTATTCCGAAGCGGGCGAGCTGGCTTTCTTCGGGGCGAAAGTTGTCCATCCGGCAACTATACAGCCGGCTGTAAAACAACAGATCCCCGTTTGGGTTAAGAATTCTCTCAATCCCTCGGCTCCCGGCACGGCGATATTGCCCGTTGTCGATGATCGGGGAGTGAAGGCCATTACCGGGAAAAAAGCGGTCACTGTTGTGTCTATCGCCTCATCAAATATGCTCAATGCATACGGATTCCTCAAGAATATATTTACAATCTTCGATCGTTATAAAACATCTGTTGACCTTATTTCAACATCTGAGGTTTCTGTTTCCATGACCATCGAGAATCCCGATAGAGTGGATCTGATTGTTCAAGAGCTGGAAGAGATGGGGACTGTCAATGTGGAATTCAACAAAGCGATCATCTGCCTCGTCGGTCAGGAGCTGTGGAAGGATTCGGTCTTTGTTTCGCGGGTTTTCGGTTCTTTGAACGGCACTCCCATCAGGATGATCTCTCTCGGGGCTTCCGATACGAACCTGTCTATTGTCGTACCTGAAGATAAAATGAATGAGACGATCCAGTCGTTGCATGATGAGTTTTTTCTTTAATTCCCCTTAAAGACAGCCCGGTCAGGGCTGCCCTTATTTCAAAAATTATCCATTCTCGCTACAAGGTTTACGAGGAACATTTGACCGGTCATTATGTAATCCGGGATTTCATAATACCCGTAAAAGAGGAACCTTCCCTGGCGTACCACAGGGAAATGTGCTGAAGAAGCGTTGTCTGCTGCATAGATATAACCATCAGGCGGGTTGGCTCCGCCGCTGATATTAACACCCCTTCTTCCCGTTTCATTTCCACTGTAAAAGATATTCATTCCGATTGACGAGTTGTAGTAGCTGTTATAGAGAACCGTATTGTACAGGGGAGTGAACCAGATTGATTCAGATGTTGAATAGGGTCTGGATTTTGCTGTCAAAGAAGCAGATAGACCCATTTGATGCATACTGTCAATGTTGCTTGGTGAGGTCCCAGTCAATCCCCAGGTAGTCCATTTCTGCTCAACTCTATAGAGGAAATAACCTCCTGCTGATCCCATTGTGATGATCCCCCTTCCGGAAGAGGCGATATTTCTCACTCTTCCATCATATGTAGTTCCAGTGGTATTGGATACACCCTGAGTGATAATGATGGGATCCCCATAGATTTTGTTCCATTCAGAATAGGTATTTGAAATCAGGTCTTCCGGTAGGAGAGTCACTGTCCAGGTCGGCATAGTTCCTTCCACCAGGGACTCTGAGACGATATCCGCATCGTCTTCCAGAATGGCACGGATCTTTTCGGCTCTGGCCTCATCGTCAGGATCTCCTTTATCGTATATGACTGTGACATTTCCCCCGAAAGCCAGAACAGATGTATCGCTGTAAGGACCGTATCCACCAGTATCTGAGTTATAAGCCCGGATAAATATCTGGTTCAATTCTCCGGCGGGTATGGAAAAATAATCATATGTTGTCGAGGTGGTATAACCCCTGTATGTCAATGCGGCTGCATCCGTTGGATCAGTGTTGGGATCGAATGTTGGATCTAATATGTAAGTATTATAAGGAATTGAGTATGTATAATACCTGGTAGTATTGGCACCACCATCTTCCGTTACAGGAGTGTAATAGACCCTGGAGGCCCCGGAAGTATAATTCCCTTTCCAGGCGTATTGGGGTTCTGCCACCTGGAGTGTAATATTGTCATAAATATTTGCATAATTCCCGGCAGAATCATAGACCAGTACCCGGCTATATTTACTGCCTGCAGATTTTGAGAAATCGAAATCTGAAGTCATCAGAGCGGAATAAGGTCGATAATCCTGATATTCATACCCATCGCCATCATCAGGGTTCGAATCATAAGTACGAACAAGAAAGTCCGTTACCTGTGATAGATTGTCAGTGAAATCCAGGTTCATTTTAAAAGTTAAAGATGGTGTGTAGGTTTCTCCGTTGTTTATTAAGAAAGTGCCTGTAGGCGCTATTGTATCGAGAATAATATCATCGTAAATATAAGATGTCGTATTTCCCGCCTCATCGCGCAGCCTTATATAGACTTTTCTCGATCCCTGGGTAGAGGGTAGAATCACTGAGATAACTTCCTCTGTTGGGTTTGATTCGTTGAATGGAGAAGAATAATCATCCCACAAGTGCTCATTATAGTCATAAATATCGATTGCTACAGGTCTGTCGTAAACCGAATTCGCTTCAGAATTGATATTTCCAGTTATGCGAACATTGACTGTTGCATTTCTGGTATGGGAGAAATCACTGTCGTCGTATCGGGATGTTCCCTCTATCCGAACTCCGCTTAATGTCGGAAATAAATTATCGACGGTTGTTTCTATATAATTGACATCAGACCAGTTGCCCGCATCGTCTCTTTCCATTACCTCCAGCTTGTATGTACCATTGGCTAATACCGATCCATAAGTGTAATTGGTCTGAGTCGTCTCCCCAGTCCAGTTGACAAGAATGTTGTTTACCGAACTGCCGGAAGCATTATACAAATGGGTCAGTTTGTACTTGAAGCGTCCGTTACCGCCGCCTCCGCCACTCCAGGTCCAGGTCGGTGTGGTATCGTTGGTAGCTTTTCTGTCGGAATCGAGCGTGTTGTTACCGGGACTGTTTAATATAGGTGGAGTCGGTTCTGTTATATCAATTGTTACAATGTGAGTACCTTGTTTGCCAGTTTGCCATTGATTGTTGAAGTATTCCTCTATTGTGATGGAGTAGGTCCCGTCATCAAGGTCTGTTCGTGGAAAGGAAACAGGTGTAACAGTATGAAGTGGCGATGAGCCGTAATTTGTTCCCTCATAGATCCAGGTTCCGCTGCCGTCGAAGTAATATCTGTAATCAGTTGCAATTCCTCCTGAACCTGTTAATACATCCCATGTTACATTGTTGACATTCCTTAGAGTCGAGCCTCCTCCGTTTATCGATATCTGCGGAGGTGTTGTAGCCGTGACATCAACTGTTGTGTAAAAGGATGTTATGTCAGACCAGTTCCCGGCAATATCTCTTTCTCTCAGATCGAATCTGTAAAGTTTCGTATCTGTCGAAAGTGAGGGGCTCAGCTGCTGATATTCAACATCAGATATTTCTGTCCAATCTTCAACCAGGGTCGCATCTGTTTCATTGTAAAGACGGAATTCGAAAGTCCCGTTACCGTCTCCGCCACTATTCCAGTACCATCCGGGATTAATACTCGGTGTAATAGCAAAGCCGAATACCTCGGGATCTCCGGGATCTGTAATATCCCTCAGAAGAGAGAAGTCGCTGAAAGTACTGTTTCCGGCCACATCGGTTACTGTTAATCGCAACTGATAATTATCATCGCTATTAGCGCTGACTGTTGTCATAAGCTCAGATGGTAAGCCAAAGCTTATGGTTCCGGAACCGCCTATCTGTGTCCAGCTGTATGTATCCAATCCGCTTGGATTGGTTCCGTTATCGGCTACAGTTCCGTGGGGACCCGCATCATAATCAATAGTGATTTGAGGTGTATCACCGTTGGCGACAAAATCGCTATTGGTGACAGAAATAGTCGGAGCGGTAGTATCCACATGAACTGAGGCATTTAATTCTAATGACGAGTTTCCCGCAAAATCCTGAGCCCTGACATATAGGGTTTTTGTGCCGTCGGGAGTCAATGGAGTATTGGGTGTGAAGGAGTTGGTGTATACATCGATATAACTTGAAAAATTCGAAACATAGCTTGTTCGGTAGAAGTCAGCATCACCTACAGCGTCCCATGTCCATGTGGGTTGCCCGGTCGTGTCATAGGCACTGACAAACAGATTTCCTATATCTCCCGGGTCCGTTGCGTCCCAGGTAAAAGGAATTGTGCCGGAAGATTGATTTCCTGCATAATCTGTTGCTGTGACTTTTATATAGTAGGTACCGTCTGTGTCGGCAGATGCCGAAGGTTCAATGACACCGGTGCTGGAAAAAGTAATTGTTCCCGGACCACCTATTTGTTCCCAATAATATGTTTCTATTCCGAAAGGAGCACCCTCTCCGGCAATTTCATAATAATCTGAACCAGTTGAACCTTCTGTTATTGTTTCAGCTTCACTTACCAGAATATTTAATGCAGTATTAATCGTTAATACAGGTTCGGCTCTGTCTAGAATAATTGTTGCTGTTCCCGGTGTGATGCTTACATTATTCACATAATCTCTTGCTGATACTGTAAATGTATACAGGCCGTCTCCATCCTGGAGTTCCCATTCATCATAAGTCGGGCTCCAGTCTATCCATCCGGAAGATCTGTCGCTATCATTGATATCCATTTGATACAGACCTGAATATGTGTCGGAAGAGTCTATTGCAATAGTCACTTTTCCTTCGGTATTGTTTGTAAAGAGACCGGTTCCTCCGTTGACTGTCACTGCAGGATTATCTGGATTGGTTTTATCTAGCAGAACCTGAAGATGTCTTGGATCATCATAAGATATATCATAAGAATCTTTAAAATTGTAAGATAAAATTTTGACACCGGAAGTATCTGAAACATTCCAGGTTTTAGTTGTTGCATAACTTTCCCAGGCAGGTTCGCTGACATAACCGGCAGAGCTGTCTCCCCAGAATTTCATTTGAACAACATCATGATAATCATCTGTAATATCAGCCAGGTCTAACTGTATTTGATAATTGCCCGTTGCTAAAACTCCCTCAGGAAGGGTTAGTACTGTATATCCAATATTGTCCAAAGTTATAGATCCATCGGGAGCTGATCCACCATCGGCAAAACTTGTTGTAAAAAACCATTCATTAATCTCTCCACCTATCAGATTTCCTGCAATATCCGAGACATCATTGCCTAAGGTAACTTTGTAAAGAGTGTTTGGATCAAGAGATAAACCCCATAGGTTTACAATTCTATTGGAGCTTGTGTCTGAATCTATCAGGTTGATCATACCTGTCAGTTTTTGTGAGTCGGAAACCCGCTCAACATAAAAATTCAAATCAGAAAAGCTGCTTATGTCCATTTCATCGTCAAAAGTTATACGTAAGTAACTGCTGTTAAAGGAATAAGTACTTTCGTCATCCCAATTGACATCGGTTATTGATGGAGGGGTTAGTTCATAGATTATATTTTCCTGAGCAATATCTGAAATAATATTAGATGCATCCTTAACTTCAACATCAAATATAAAAATATCTCCGCTTTCAGAAACATCCAGAGGAATATCTGCAATTGAAATAAGCCCCTCTGACAGATCTTCCCAACTACTCCATTCTGATTCCTCTGAAGTTTTGTATCGGGCTTTGAGGTTTTGTGTATATCCATAACTGTCAGTAGCAGAGATTTCCAGGGTGACAGTTGTTTCCTTAGTCGCGCTTTGCCCATTGTTAATTCTTGCATATTTGACTATTGGTTTAATTGATGAAGGAGCTTCTTCTGTTTTGAAATTCCAGGAAAATTCCGCTCCCATCGGATTGCCGTCCACATCGAGAATCCCTTCTTTTGCCGTAACAGTATAGATCATGTTGTAAGATAAATTTGAACTGGGATTAAATGAGATTGTATCATTCGACACAGAATATGAACCTGATATAATATTTCCTTCCGAATCCTCAATTATAAAGGTTGAACCGTCTACACTTGAGGTATCAATCTGCTTGGAAAAAGTCAAAAGGATATCATCCAAAGATATAGAATTTCCAATGGAGTCAGCATCGGGAAAAAGAGTAGAAATACCGGGAGGCATAATAACAATGGCAACTTCCTCTTTTATTACTTCCAGCAGGGGGCTTGAACATCCAAAAAAAACTATAAAAAGTGCCAGTGTTGTAATTTTTATTATTCTCATAATTTTATTGGTGTTCATTTTCTATCTCCTATTCTTCTTCATCTTCCCAGTCTGTTGCAATCTGGGATCTGGCCGCAGAAGCACGGCCGATTGCTGATATCTCGTTATTCAGATATGCGTATTGTGCGGCCAGGTCGGGTGCTTTAATCTGCAGATCCTGATAAAGAGTTTTTACAGCATCGTATTGTTCCATTTCGTATTTTGTCTTGGCTATAGCCGCAAGGATTCTAGGGCTTTCAGGTTTTAAATCTTCTGCTTTTGAATACCAATCCAGGGCTTCATCGAGCTGCTTGTCCAGAAATAGAATATTGCCGAGATTTATCATAGGGGCGGAGAATCCGGGATCTTTCCTGATTGCCATCTGAAATTGATTTTCCGCTTCTGCGTATTTGCCATATCTGGCGTATAAAACACCGAAACTGTTTCTCAGCCGCGCCGAATCGCTTCTCTGCAATTTATTTTTGAATTCAGCTACCCGTGGTTCCAACTCTCTCTCAATAAAGATATCCAGGCTTTCATTGTAATTGCTGACCATATTTTCCTGAGAGGGGAAAAGTAATGGCAATGCTCCTCCAGGAACGGTGGCTGCTTTATATTCCAACCATGCTTCGTGAATAGGGAAAAAGGCTGCCCTGTCAATGCTTTCATATTCACGCCATTCTCTGGCTCCGTACTTCCAGGCTTCGAGAAATCCATCTGAAATAAGGGTAATTTCAACGGGGATCCATGTGTTGTCGTTGTAAAATATGAATTCATCTAAATTTGAGAATGTTCGACGGGCTTCATCTTTTGTCATATCTAAAGAGAAAGCCATATATATGTGTCCGGGAATCGTGATGAAAGCTGTCTCGATGCCAACAGATTCCAGTAGGGATGTCGCTAAAATGGATAAATCATCACAGTCTCCCGCACGGAAGGTCAGAGTTTGTGATGGGAATTGAAGAAAATCCAGAGCTTCAGCATTTTCCGACAATTCAATATAAGATGAGGCGGGGTCTATAACATAGTTCATGCCATAAAGCTCAAGGGTTTCAAAAATCCCCAGAGCAATTCTCAGGTTAAGATTAATGGCATTCTGATCCAGTTCTCTTATAACACCGGCTGTATTTCTGGCAAAGAGCTGAACTGTAGGATCTTTTGCCGATACAAATGATGCCGCTTTTCTGTCGTCATCCCAGGTCATGGAATTTCTTCCCAGAATCTTCATTGTCTTAGGTGTAGAGTAACTTATTCTTCTGCCCAGAAGGTTGTAGCTGACTTGAATTTCAGTGGATATTTTTGATGCATCAGTCAGGTTTAACAATCCGGTTGTAAATAGAGCTTTCAAGTCGATGCTAACAGAATCTCCGCTTTTCAGAGAAGGTATAACTGCACATTCCATAGGTTGTTCCATATATTGGTCCACATAAAATGAAACGATCAGATCACTGATTGTATTCCTTTCTGTGTTTTTCAGCTCTATTGTACCGAATGGATTTTCACTGTAATATTCGTACATAATCGGGAATAGATCTTCAACTTCAATGGATTCCATTTTCAATCTCGATCTTGTATCCTGAGATCCAAGCCTGAATACTGTTCCTATTGAAAAACTCAACCCGTGATAGAAAGGTTTTCCCGGATAAATGAACATGTCATATCCCGCACCGGCACTGAGGGTGAAATTGGGTGTAAAGTCCACATTAAAATTAACCCTTGCTCCCACATAAGGATTTGATAGAGCTTCTATTTCTCCAGTATCCAGTTTGACAATTCCCAGATAATAACCGCCGTGGATACCAAGGTCAAAACTCAAACGATTCCCCAATTTCAGATTGACACCGCTTCCCAATCCGGCAGATAACATTGTCAGGTTTTTTCCGGGATAGGGAATTATTCCCACGTTGATATCACCTTCAATGAACAGAAATGGAAGAGAAGCAAAGAGGTGTTGAACTCTGAAGTTCGCACCTCCACCGAAATCAGCTCCTATGTCATCATCAACCATTTCACTGCCACCTAATCCTATAGAGAATGTGGGATAGATCTGTATACTGGTATTTTCATTCATTTGCGGATAAGACATGGAAGTAAGAAAAACAATAAACAAAAAAACCAGAAAAAACTTAATTTTTCTCATTTTTTTACCCTTATATGTATTTGTTTCTTTATCTCTTCACTCTATTAAATATAGTCCGATAAATCCTGTTTGACTCATGAACCACGAGAAAAAAGACAAAAATGTAACTATAATAGTATCCAAAATAGTCTTTTTATTTATATCAGTTTAAAAAATAACAAATATGAGCACCAAATAAGTGAACATTAAATAGTTTTATTAATAGTAAATGAAAATCTTGCAAAATCAAGTAAAAAAACTAAACTTTTATAGACTAGCCCAGGGAGTATCAGAATTTGGAATTTAAGCTGAAAAGTATAATTGTACTGTTTTTCATAGTTTTCCTTCTGTCTGGATGCAAAACAAATTCCGAATATTTAAAAATTGAAAATGAATACGCTATAACAGATCTCGTCAGACCGGTGGCCTCTCTTGATCTGCTTCTATTGTCCACCGATTATTTTGATCGCTTTTTTTATTCAGATAATAATGATTTTGCCCGTATCTTCTATGAATACTCAGTATTGAAATACATGAATTTTAAGGACAATCAGTCAGTAACTCTTAAAATTACAGATTATCTGAATGATGATCTGTTCTTATTAAAAACTCTATACCGGGGAAAAGATGAAGAGGGTAATGAGCAGTGGTTATTTTTACTGAATTTCAATGACCGGAAACAATTTTTTGAAATGAAAAATCACAGTGTCGGTATTCCTCTCAGCTTTCGTTTTCTAGATCGGGACAGCAATGAGTATTACGAAAAAATCCCTATATCGGCAACAGTTTTTCAAAAAGAAATGATGCAGATGGGCGAAGAGAATTTTATTAAAATTCTCAATGCGGGAAGAGACACATTATTCTTGAAAAAAAGTGAAGAATTGTTTAACAGCCCTCAAAACATAGGTGTGGAAATTATAGATACTGAAATCGGTCCTGTGGGAGCAGTTCATTTCTATGACAGCATAAAGGGAAAAGGGGAAGTCGATTACTGGATAAATAACAACGTTCCCGGTTCAATTGTAAAAGTCATTTATCGCGATGATTCGGGTAGTATCATATCAGAAATAGAGATTATTGGAATTGACAATAAATCTAAAGAAATAATACCGGATCTCAGTCAGAAAGAACAGCCGCCCTATGACCGCGGTGTTCCGGGTTTGAACAATGAAACTTATTCTGAAGGAACTGTAAATGAACCCCATCTGCTAACACCTGGAATTGCCCATTATGGATCTGTCATGCAGGAGGATACCAGTTATTACTCTGTATCAATTGATAGGCAGTCAAGAGTCGACATAGAGGTCAATAATGTCCATGGAAAAATTGAACTTAAATATTTTGGTACTGATCAATCGTTTACTATGGAAGATTTCGCAGCCCAATTGAATACCCAATCGATAACAGACCACCTGGTTGATTCTGGCAGCACTCTCTATTTTTCAATATCCGATAATAATGACCGTTATATAAAAGGGGAGTTTTATAAGATTGATGTTCATGTTGATTCTATGCTGCCACCGGAGTCTGTTTTAGCGATTAACCGAATTCATGAAGATGCACGGGAATTGATCATGGGAAATAAGTACAGATTCAGTATGAATGATAACTCTTTAAATTATTTTAAAACCTCTGTTGGCGATTCATCCAATCTGCAGATTTCAGTTGTCGACAATGAGAGAAGGGGGCGCCTTTTCTGGTACGAAACTCAAAAGGGTAATTATCAGAACGCAGAATACATCTATGAAAACGGTCAGCATATATTGATAATCAGGGGGATTACTGATGGAGCTACTTGTTATTATTACTACTGCCAGCCCTCGAGTAGTGATTACACATCATCAGACATGGAAATTAATGTAAAAGGTTTCTGAATTTGTACTTTACCCCATCTGATAATTCTGTCAGAGTCAGACCATGTATATAATTCTCGGTCAGGTCTTTGCTTTGCTCACTGCTTTATGCTGGGCTCAAAATTCTCTTGTTTATTCGTATCTGGGGAAACGAGTCGGCTCTGACGCAGTCACGCACATTCGCCTCTGGCTGGCATTGCCGATTATGATACTCGTTAATTTCCTCTTTACGGGAACTTTTTTTCCAACCGCGATAAGCATTGATGCATTTATCTATATTTTTATCTCCGGTTTTTTCGGTTTTTTTGTAGCTGATCTCTTTCTCTTTCGCGCTTTTGTGGAAATCGGTGCCAGGGAAGCTCTGGTCGTAATGACAACAAGCCCTATTTTCAGTCTGGTATTTTCATGGCTCTTTTTCAAAGAGACTCTGTCAATTGTTAAAATCACCGGAATACTGATTATCCTCGGTGGAGTCATCTGGGTTATTATAGAAGATGGCGATAAGGACAATCACGGAAAAGGGCACAATCTCAGGGGAATTCTATATGCCCTGCTGGGAGCACTCACTCAGGCAATCGGTTTGATTTTTGCAAAAAAAGGCATGATGGATGGCGTGCATCCCGTATCGACCAATCTTGTCCGGATTTTTGCCGGTCTGGTCGGTTTGATTATTTATTCAGCTGTCAATGGCAATGTCATTGAAGATTTTAAAGTGTTCAGAAAGGGAAAATATTTCCTTTTCCTGCTTTTCGCTGTAATTGTCGGCCCGGTAGCTGGAATAATCCTCAGCCTCTATGCATTAAACTGGGCTCCTGTGGGAATTGTGACAACTCTAATGCAAGTCAGTCCAATAATGCTTTTGCCTGTCGATATTCTTGTATTAAAAAAGAGGGTTTCCATAGGAGCTGTTTTGGGAACTTTTCTCGCTGTAGCCGGCGCTGTGCTTTTATTTCTGTACTAACTTTGATACTTTTTCCGAAAGTCTGATGAAATCAAATGGTTTCTGTATAAAATCTTCGAGACCCATATTTAGCAGATCCTGAATCCTGTCGTCTTTTGTAAAACCCGAAGACATGAGTATTTTCTGTTCGGGATTTATCTGCTTCAATTGAATAAATGTCTCTTTTCCCGAAATTCCAGGCATAGACATATCGAGAATTATCAGATCAATTTCATCTCTCTGATCCCTGTATATATCTACACCTTTAAATCCATTTTCCGCAGTGATGATGGAATATCCGCACTCTATCAGTATGGAACCGGTCAGGTCTCTGATCAATTCTTCGTCATCAATTATCAGGATTGTACCGCTGCCTTCAGCGAGAGTCCTTATTTCATCTTCATGTTGTATTTCTGCAGAGATATCTTTGGATACGGGAATGAAAACCGTAATCACAGTACCGCGGCCGGGCTCTGAATAAAGTTCAATAAATCCATTGTGCTGATTAATAATGTGCTGAACCATAGTCAAACCGAGCCCAGTTCCTTTCGCTTTATCTTTAGTTGTATAAAAGGGATCAAATATCTTCTTTTTCTGATCTTTTGAAATTCCAACTCCCGTATCACTTATAGCAATGGAAACATAATCGCCTTCTTTAATCTCTTTATTTTCATGGATGCTGAAGTTATCAATATGTATCTCTTTAAGCGAAATCTTCAGAGTTCCCCCCTGCTTATCACTTTTCTCTCTCATATCTGTCATGGAGTGATAGGAGTTGATGCAGAGATTGAGTAAAGACTGCTCTATCTGTGCACTATCTGCTTTGACGGGAAGTTTCTTATTGAGCAAATCAATTTCTATAGCTATGGATTTATCAAAAGAATTTCTACAGATCGATTTTATCTCTTCTACAGATTCATTGAGGTCAATATCGGCGAAAGTCAGTTCATTGCTTTTAGAGAGGCTCAGTAACTGCTGTACCATTTTAGCGGCTCTTTTACCTGAACTATCAATAATATTCAGGCAATTGATAAATGAATCATCCAGGTTCAGGTTTTCCTGCTCTGCTTTGTGCAGGAGAATTGATGATGATGTGACAATCCCTGTGAGCACATTATTGAAATCATGGGCAAAACCACTTGTCAGAACACCCAGGGTTTCCCATTTTTGTGTCCTGATCAATTGATTTTCGATTTTTCTTAAATCGGAAATATCATCAATTCTGATAACGACACCATCAGTTTTATCTCCTTTAAGAGGAGATATCGATATATTGAAGTGATGATCTCTTTGCGATTCGATTAAAATTGAGTTGTTGAAGTAGGATTCTACTTTTTCCAGTACTTCGGAAATTTCCGCAGAGTATTTATTAAGAAAGGGAAAGCGGTCATAGATCCCTTTCCCTTTACCGACAGCCAGTTCTTCAGCATGTTTATTAAAATGAATCAGTTTAAGGTTTTTATCAGCGGTAATTACAATGCTGTTCAAAGACTGGATAATATTGTTGAGATATTCCTCTGCCCTTTTCAGTTTTTTTTCTGTTTTTCGCCGTTCAGTCAATTCAAGTGTAAGATTCTCACTCCGCTCTTCCAGCTCGGACATTTTTAAAAACAGTGCTTTTTCCAATTTGATATAGGCATCGGCAAGCTGATGTATTTCAAAATGTTTTTTTGCATTGATTTTGTTTTTTACAGACCGGTTCTTGGTGAGACTCATATTTGTAACATCAATTGATAAAACATAGGATCTCAATTGTTCTATCGGAACAATTATCGACCTTCCCAGAATGGATGTTGCAGTAATTGAGAAAAGAGTTATAAACAGCAGGCCACTTATAATGGCAAAAAGCCCCTGATCTTCTATTTTTATGTAATTGGTATTTGTTTCATTTTTTATGCTGTTTATCATTAATTCTATCTGATCATCAGTGTGGTCTGTTTCATCAACTAATTGCTGGATATCAAACCTCGCCTGAATAATTTCTGCTGTTAAAACAATCAGTTGGTTTAATAGAACCTGCAGTTCTTCAGTGATTTGAGAATAAGTTTCACCAGAATAGACCTCGGTTAAATTCTGAAGGTCGAGCTGTATGAAGTAAATATCATCAAATTCATTTCTGAAACTTTCAGAAACGAATTGAGAACCTGATAATAAAAAACTCAATTTTTCGATGGAAGCAAGGCATTCTCTATTAATTCCATAGAGAAGAACCAGGCTTTTATCAATAGAACCTGATTGTTCCAGTTCACTATTGAGAATTTCCAATTTTGATCTGAATAAATCATGTAGATTTTCAATACTGATTTTTTTGTATTTTAAAACTTGATACAAATTACTTATATTGTTAAAAAGGTCTTCTCTTGTTTTCATTAAAGATTCAATTTTTTGATACTGTCCTCTGCTTTGCTTAAGCAGAGAAGAATCAATATCGTGGAATTTGCTGAGTAACTCGAAATTGAGTTTTTCCATATTTATCTGATCAAAATCATCTGTAAAGATCTGTTTTTCCTGATTCTGTTTTTCTGAAAGAGTGTATTTGTAATCGAGAATTTTGTTTGATTGTTTATGATATTTCTGTTCTGTAGCACTTAATATACTGATTATCACTGCTGTACAGAAAAGAGCAAAAATATTTATAATGATGAGGATTAAGATCCTCTGTGATATTTTCATTAATTCAGCCTTACAGAATCTATAATAAAATTGTTCTTGTGGTACATTATGAATAATAATTGTATATTATGAAAATTAGAAAGGAAAAATTAAGTGAAAATTACATATAAAGGGGATTACTCGCTAAAAGTGATTCTGGAGCTTGCCTGCAGTTATCCAGACAGGCTGGTACATATTGAGGAAATCTCGAGAAAACAGGACATTCCCAGGAAATTCCTGGAACAAATACTGCTGAACCTGAAAAGAGGTGGTTTTCTTATCAGTAAAAAAGGTGCAAAAGGCGGTTATTCTCTCGCTAAAAGCCCCAGAGATATCACGTTGGGTGAAGTTGTTCGTTATATTGAAGGGTCAGTTTATCCTATATCCTGCGTTGATTGTGACAGTCCCACTCCCTGTGGAGAATTATCCGCCTGTGTATTTGCACCTGTGTGGAGAGCTGTTGGAGATTCTATCAGCGGAATCATAGACAGTATTAATTTTGAATCCTTAAAAGAAGACTACTTATTGAAGAAGAACGGATATATCCCCGATTTTCAGATATAATAAAAAACTATTGACAGCGTAATTTTATTGTATTATTCTAATATTATTAAGAAAGCCTAACAAAGGCCAAACATAATTTTTTCAGTATTTATACAAGTCTGCGTATAATCCATAATTTTCCCATCAAGGGCGGTTGTTTTTCTTCTGATTTGCAACTGCCCTTTTTTTCTGTTTTTTTTGCAATACAATTGCGTTACTATTTACTCCGTGGAGATTCTTTTATGAACATATTTAAGAAGAAGGACGAACCTTACTGTCTGGTTTTAAGTGGCGGTGGTGCAAAAGGTGTATTTCATATAGGGGCATGGAAAGCTTTACGGGAACTGGGTATTGAAGTCAATGCCTTTATCGGTAATTCCATTGGTGCAATTATTGCGGGATTCCTTGCACAGGGCAATGAGGAAAAATTATATTTTATCGGAGATAACATAACAGTTGATTATCTCGTGAAGATTCCAGACGATCTAGTTGAGAATGGAGAACTGAAAGTAAATGTCAGACACCTTTCCGCTGTCAGGAATTTTTACAAAGATGCTCTGATCGGCGGAGGATTGGACACCAGCCCTCTGAGGAAAATACTCAATGAATCACTAGACGAAGATCTGATCAGAAAAAGCGGTAATGATCTCGGTATTGTCACTTTTAATCTCTCAGATATGAAAGCAAAGGAGATTTTTCTGGAAGAGATGGAACCGGGCACTGTAATCGATTATCTAATGGCCAGTTCAGCTATTCCCGGATTTAACCATGCAATTATAAAAGGGAAGAAATATATTGACGGGGGAGTCTATGATAATCTCCCTTACAAACTGGCCCGTTCCAGAGGTTACAGAAAGATAATAATCCTTGATATGTCCGGCATGGGCGTAAACAAACGGCCTGTCATAGAGGGAACAGAGACAATCTATATAAAAAATTCCATAAATATGGGGGGAGTTCTCGATTTTAACCGGGATTTTCTCAGTCGTTTTATGGAGCTCGGTTATCTGGACACTATGAAGACCTTCGGAGTTTTGAAGGGCTTGAATTATTTTATTCAGCCGGACATCAAAATAGAGAAACAATACGAGGCGACTCTTGAAAATCCACTGACTCTGGCTTTATTAACACCCTACCTGAACATCAGAAAAGATAGTAATATTGCGATCAATCTGAAAATCCGCTCCATACTGCCTCACTCAATGAAGAATAATCAAAAAGAGCTTCTCTATTCTCAACTCGAGTGCTGTGCAGTTATTTTAAAGCTTGAAAAAGTCCACAAATATACAGTGGAAGATATGATGGAAAAATTAATTGATAAAAAGAAACAGGAAGATGAAAAACTTGGATATCTCGATAAAGTCAAGAGTAAAAATGAGATGAGACGACTTCTGAAGAGGGTTAAGCTGGTTATGAAACAGTCTTCTCCGAGAGAATCTCTGAAAGAGACTCCCTATCACAACAGTCAGCTTGTTGAAAAAGTTCTCGAGGGAAAAAGAGGACTACTATTGAAGAAAAGCCTTTATACCTTGTATCCGGAGTTGAACAGCGGATTATATTTCCTGGAGATAATGAACAAATTGTTAATAATTAAATAATAAATAATTATCTAATTGCATTTTTTTTAAATATGATATTATTTTATAGCAGGATATAAGGAGATTGAAATGAAAAATACATTTAAATTGTGGAAAGACATAATTGCGAATCCTTTTGAAGGGTATAAAGGGTTGAATGAAAATACAAAGATACTCTTGCCATTATTGACCATCATTGTTCTTTTTGTAATCTCAATCACAATGATTGTTCCAATACTGCTCAGTGAGCCCTATAGTGAGGCAATTGTCCGTGCTCAGATCGCAACTATGGCCGAAAGAGGGAATGAAATGAGTTCCGAACAGCAGGCTGCGATGGCGGAGCAGATGAAGTCGCCTATGGTAAAAAATATCACAATCGCATCATCATATGCAGGGGGACTGCTTACATTTTTCCTTATGACTCTGGCTGCAGCTTTGATTCTGAAACTGACAGTTTCATCTATGAAAAAAGATAAAGTTAAATTCTCTCTTGTATTTAAAATCCTTATTTTCGCTTCGATTGTCGCAATGGTTCAATCTATTTTGAAAATGGGAATCACACTTACAGGAAACTGGGAGAGAGCTTTGAGCAGAGTGAATGATACGGGATCACTTCAGCAGGTATTGCAGACTCCGATCAGCCTGGCTGCTTTATTTGATGCTTCGGGAATGAACAGAACACTGTATATGCTCATTGATACGCTCACAGATGTTTTCAACTGGATTTATTATATTTTTGTTTATGCCGGATTAAAAGTTGCAGTGCAACTGGAAAAGAAACAGGCTTTAACAGCAACCATTATTATCGCAGTTATCTCTGTTGTTATCGGTGCCGCTTTTACGCTTATCGGATAAAAGGACTTCATGAAAAAGAAACTTGTTTATATCATTATTATTTCGGTAATTATCCTCTCTGTTGTTGTCGGTATCATCAGTCGAAATCGATCAAAACTTATGAAAGTTAAAGCTTATACAGTTGAAACGGAAGATTTCACAAAAGAGGTTTCCTCTAATGGTGAGATAATCTCTAAAGACAGTGTTCAGATCGTATCGACGGTGAGTGGAAAAATCACAACTATACATGCGGAGACAGGAGATGAAGTCAAATCGGGAGATGTTATCCTCAGCCTCGATCTCGATGATATGGATATTCAGCGCCAGAATCTGATTTCCACCCTCGAGTCGACGAGAATGATGGTCCGAAAAGAGCTTATTTTACTCCGCTCGGCATATATGCAGGCTGTTACAGGTTATGAACAGGCTGAACGGGAATACCTCAGGTCGGAAGATCTGCATAAGAAAGAATTCACCAGTGATGTTGAACTTCAATCGCGGAGGGATGCTTTTCATATTGCTCACGATACTCTTACATCTGCGATGCAGCAGCTTCGATTCAGAGAAGGGCGGGATCCCGATGACTCTGTGGAATTTGATTCCCGGAGCGATGATCAGATTGTAGAAGATTCTCCGGAAGTGACACAGGCTAAACTCAATCTGAAATCTCTTGAATCTGATATGGATAATTATACTTTTCACTCTACAATAGACGGAGTCATTACATCAATTAATGTTGAAGAAGGTGGAGTTGTCTCCCCTGGAGCTGTTGTCGCTTCTGTCCATAACGCAGAACAGCTTGAAGTCATTTCCAACATAGATGAGGTAGACCTGTCGTATATCATTGAAAATCAGGAAGTTAACATTGAATCCGATTCTTTCATCGGTACAGAATTGAAAGGGCGGGTCACTAAAATTGCGCCGATCATCAGGAAAATTGGAGATTCAAGAGTTTGTGAGATCCGCGTGGATATTACTGATAATCCCGACAGTATCGCTAAAATCGGAGCCAGCTGTTCCATCTTTATCGTTGTAGAGAATAAAACAGCTAGACCGGCAATTCCCGTCGAGTCCTATTTTATTGAGGAAAATGAGAAATATGTTTTCCTTCTCAAACCTGTTGAATATGATGAAGATGTATTTATTGTTGAGAAAAGGGAAATTGAGACTGGCATACTCGGCATTGAAACAGTAGAGATTATCAGCGGTATTGAAGCGGGAGATGTCATACTCAATTCTGATCGGACGGGCATTCTCGAAGATGATGAAGTTCAGAGGATGGAAGATGATTAGCCTGAAAGGGATAACAAAAGTATATGAGATGGGTGACATTCAGGTAAAAGCACTTGATGGTATTGATCTGGATATCCAGGAGCATGAATTCATTTGTGTCATGGGAGCCAGTGGTTCCGGGAAATCCACCCTGATGAATATAATCGGCTGTCTCGATCGCCCTACTGATGGTTTTTATTCTCTCGATGGAAGTGATGTTTCAGCTCTGACCAATAAGGAACTGGCCGATATCCGCAATAAAAAGGTCGGTTTCGTTTTCCAGACCTTTAATCTGCTGCCGAGAATGACAGCGAAAAGAAATGTGGAGTTACCTCTTATTTATTCAGGGGATAACGACAAAGATCGCAAGCGGAGAACAGCTCTTGCTCTTGAGAAAGTCGAATTGTCAGATAGAGCGAAACACAAACCCAATGAATTGTCCGGTGGACAGAGGCAGCGTGTTGCAATTGCAAGAGCTCTTGTCAACGATCCCAGTATTCTCTTTGCCGACGAACCTACGGGAAACCTGGACTCGCGAACGGGACTGGCTATAATGGCTCTGTTTCAGAAACTTCACAAGGAGGGAGCGACAATTGTCATGGTTACCCATGAAATGGACATAGCCCTTCACGCAAGCCGAATCATACATCTCAAAGACGGAAAGATCATCGGTGATGAAAAAATTGAAAATCCGAAAGATGCCGAAGCGGAATACAGAGAGGTCGCCAATCTCGATGTTGATGATTTATCTGATGCCATTTCCAAACACGAGTAGGGCATTGTGAAAATAACAGAAGGTCTGAGACAATCCCTGGAAGTTATCCGGGGTAACAAGGTTAGAAGTTTTCTCACTATGCTCGGAATCAATTTCGGTGTCGGATGCCTTATAGCCATATCAGTTATCGGACTGGCTTTTCGCGATTCCGTCAACTCTGAAATGGGTCGCTACGGCTCAACACTTCTGTGGGTTCAACCGAACTGGTCAGCCTATGCCAGCAGAGAGAACAGAACCCTGTTGACTAAGCGGGACAGAGCTTATTTTGAAACAGCTATTCCCGGACTTGTCAGCAGCGAATCTCTCTTTGATTCAACTTATTCCATTTCCTATAAGGGCAACTCTACAAAAACGACAATTTACGGAGTGGAGAAAGCTCATTTTGATATATTTTCCATTAACCTCGATAAGGGGCGATTTTTTATGGATGAGGATTTTCTCTACAAGAGTACTGTCTGCATCTTAAGGCCGGATATAGCGGCGACTCTTTTTGACGATGAAGATCCCCTGGGGAAAATGGTTACTATTAATGACAGGAATTTTACGGTTATCGGCCTGACAGAAAGAATGGGCCAGGGTTTTATCAGTGATGGATCCGATAACAATACAGTTTTTGTGCCCGATGATTTTATCGCTACCAAGATCTGGGGAGGAAGGGACATCAAATACTGGATTCTGATTATGAAATTTGATACCCAGGAGAATGTCGATATTGCCCAGGAGAGAGTGACCCACTTTCTCAATAATAAATACGGACTATTGAGAGGTGAAGAGCGATTTCGTATTGAAAGACTCGATACTTATATTGGAATGGTGGACAAAGTCCTCAACATAATATCAGTTCTGGTTCTGGTAATAGCCATCATATCCATAGTTGTCGGCGGGCTTGGCATTATGAATATCATGCTTGTCGCTGTTACGGAAAGGACGAGGGAGATCGGTATCAGAATGGCTATCGGAGCCACTTCCCGGGATATTCTTATTCAATTTGTTATTGAAGCTGTTTCTCTCTGTCTGATCGGCGGAGGAACAGGAATAATTTTCGGAGCATCTCTGGCAGCCATTGCCTGCGCCATACTCAAGTGGAAATTTATGATATCCCTCTCAATCGTTTTGGGTGCGTTACTCATATCGACATCAATCGGACTAATCTTCGGAATATATCCATCTTACAAAGCTTCAAAGCTAATGCCTATAGAAGCTCTCAGGTCGGAAGTGTAACTTATGTTAAAAATACTTTTCAAAGAAGCCATATTTGCAGTTACCGCTAATAAATCCCGGACTTTTCTTACACTATTGGGAATCGTCATCGGAATAGCATCGGTTATTACAGTACTCGCAGCAGGTGAGGGAGGCAAATCTATTATCCTCAAGGAATTCGAAGGATTGTCTCCCACTACACTACAGATCATGCCCAACTGGCAGGATTACAGTTACAATCACTCATTTGATATAGAGGGAATGACAGCCAGAGATCTTGATGATATGGAAAAAATGGGAAAATCTTTTTCCAGCATTGCTCCCATCAGCAATATGAGATCGGTTATAAAAGTCGACGATGTTGAAAAACAGTTAAATGTAACCGGAACAAATAGTAATTATATCGATTTCGTCGAATATGAATTAGAAGCGGGACGGATAATAGTTGAGGAAGAGGTTCATTCTCAGGCAAAAGTTGCCATAATAGGGCAATTGATCAAAGAAGAATTCTTTCCCGATTCTGAAGCTGTCGGGAAATATATGACAGTATTCGGAACACCAGTGAAAATTATCGGCGTACTGAAGCGGAAGGAGAAAGCTGATACCATTTCCATATCCAATCCCGATGATGGCTACAACAATGTCATAGTTGTTCCCATATCCCTTTTTGACAGGTTGTTTGCCGGAACAAGAGATTATTATACTGTTCTATGCCGAGCCAATTCTATAGAGGACATTCCCAAAGCAAAGAAGGAAATTCTCAACCTCCTTGCCAAAAATCATGGAAAATGGGATGACCGCGTCCACAAGTTTATGATCTTCGGCATGAAAGAGCAGCTCGATATGATCAATACCGTGGTAGGTACAGTCACAATCGGAGTGGCGGTTCTGGCCGGGATAGCTCTTCTTGTGGCGGCGATCGGAATTATGAATATCATGCTCGTATCGGTTAAAGAAAGAACCAAAGAGATCGGTCTGAGAAAAGCCATTGGAGCTCAGGAATGGCATATCAAAACACAATTTCTTATTGAAACTCTGCTCCTGTGCGGAGGGGGAGGACTGATCGGACTGGGATTAGCTTTTGCCGCGTCGTATATAATCGGATATTTCGCCCATTGGCCCGTTATCATCAACCCGGGTACAGCTGCTTTTTCTGTTCTTCTGTCTCTGCTCACGGGTTTGTTATCTGGATTTTATCCTGCATCGAGAGCTGCTAATTTAATTCCACATGAAGCATTAAGATACGAATAAATAAAGAAAATATCAGGAAAAGTCATGAGGAAAAATAATCAGTCATTTAAAAAATCAATTCTGTATACTTTGGGTTTATGTGCCTCTATTTTTTTAATTATGTTATCTGTGACTCCTTTGATTCCGAGAAATGTGCTTATTTTCAATAAAAGGTTCAAAGTGCAGCACAGTTTATTTGATATAGATGATTATCAATCTGAGCATGGCACTGGCTATTCACTTACTACAAGCAAAGATTGGGCTGCTTACCAAGCGGTCCAGGGAATGAGAGCCTGGATCAAAGTTAATCTTGAACTGGAAAGAATATCTGACCTGACAATAAAGAATCCGGAACAAACAATAAAGGACGGTGTCGGAGATAGAAATGATTTGGCTTTATTGTTAGTGAATATGATTTATGTAATATCCGGAGAAAAAGTGGATTTAGTATTAATAAAGGATGATAATCCTAAATCTGATTTTCCTATGTATTATTTTTATTATCGCGATGTTGTTTATGAAGTTTTGCATGATAGAAGTTATAGAGGTAAACAGATAACAGAGCATATTCCATTTGATGAATTATTTAGTAAATAACATATCTTCACCAGATAGCTTGTAATGATATATCTAAAATCTTAATATATCATCAGGCAGGAGAATATTGAGCATAATAATAAAAGGTCAGAATCAATTAATGAGAAAAGAATTCCTCAATGGGGCAAGAGATACTTTCCCCCTCCTTCTCGGGGCATTTCCCTTCGGCTTGATTTACGGCACTCTTGCCGTTTCTTCCGGTTTGTCTGTTAAAGCGGCACTGGCTATGTCGGCTATTGTTTTTGCCGGTTCATCGCAGTTTATCGCTGTCGGATTAGTTGCCGCCGGAGCCCCGGTCTCAATCATAATCGTGACAACCTTTGTAGTGAATTTAAGACATATGCTCTATAGCGCAGCTCTTCTACCGGAATTGAAACACTTCAGGCAACTGTGGAAAATCATTTTGGCTTTCTTTCTCACCGATGAAACATTTGCCGTAGCTGCCGGCCGTTATAGAAAGGATGATGATTCTCCCTTCAAACACATATATCAGCTCGGGTCATCAATTGTCATGTATCTGAACTGGCAGTTTTGGTGTGCCGCCGGTCTCATTCTGGGAAGCCGGATCCCCGATGCCAGCGCCTGGGGGCTCGATGTGGCTATGATCGTCACCTTTATCGGAATGACTGTTCCCTATATAAAAACCAAACCTATGGTTATGGCAGTTCTCACTTCTGCTGTAGTCTCTCTGGCCACTACTCAATTACCCTATAAACTGGGGCTTATTGTCGCAGCAGCCGTCGGAATCGCTGCCGGAATGACTGTTGAGAAACTTCAGTCTGTCAATAGGGAATTTAAAAGGGAGAAGTTATGAGTTCTTTTGCGGAGATTGTGTTGATTCTGGGCATGATGGCAGTTACTTTTTCAATCCGTTATGTACTTCTTGCATTTTCAGGGCGCTTTTCACTTCCCGATTCTGTTGAAAAAGCTCTTCGTTACGTTCCTCCTGCTGTTTTAACAGCGATAATATTCCCGGCAGTTCTCATGCCCGGAGGAGAGTGGAATTTGACTTTGAATAATGCCTATTTACCAGCCGCCGCTGGCGCCATTATTGCCGGATTTCTTTTTCCCAAAAGAGTTTTAGCTGCATCTATAACTACGGGCTTGATTGTGTTCGCAATTTTCAAGGTTTTTATTCGGTGAACCGGAGTACTCCCAAGGGCTTTATTTCCAGTTGATGCGGTATATCTCAACTCTCTCTTTGATCCCCTTTAATTTTGCTGATCCACATGCTTCAAAAATTTCCTTCTTCCTTCGTGTTCTCTTTTTGTAATCGAGGTAGAAATGTTCTGAAGCCAGTATTCTGTTTTTCTCTCCGATCTGATTCTTTAAATGGGTAAAGGCTCTTTTTTGTAATCCCTCAATTCTGAAAGTTAAATTAATATCGATACCGTGAATATCTTCTGTTGCGGGATCAATGATATATGTTCTGCCTTTATGAAGTCCGATCCTGACATCTATAGGAGGATTCTTTGATTGTTTATTTCTCTTTTCCAATATTTTGAGAATATTCATTGCTATATTTACCGCTTGTGTTGTCTTGGGGAATGTTGCCAGGAACCCATCTCCAGTATTTTTGTAGAAAGTAATGGGGGCTGAATACAGGAGGGGTTTGGCAATATTGTTCAGTCTCTGTTTCAGGTGGTAGGCTATCTGTTCACTGTTGCGGGCTTGATTTGTAGAACCACAAATATCAAGAACCATAATTGCCATGTCATTTTCAATTTCCGACAGGGATATGATTTTCGATTCACCGGACTGGATGGTGACAATCACAGCTTCTGCCAGTTTTATCTGGACCGGTAGGACAGCTTCTATCTGTTTTTTTTCCAGGGAGATCCATTTGTAGTGTGAGTATAACTTAGTGCCGTTTGATGAATTTTCATCTCTGACAAACAATTTATCATCTTTGAAGAATATCGAAACATGAGTATCAGAGATATATTTATTGTTGATGACAATATTCTGTCCCGGATTCCTTCCTATTGAGATCTGATCCCTGTTCAGGGAGTAAAACTTATCTTTATTGGATAGGATATCCTTTACTTCAATACTCAATTCCATATTATTGATTTTTCTACAAATGTATCTCAAATACAAGATATTTAAAAAAAGAGGAAAAATATAGAATTACTGTTGAATTAAAATATCTTAAATGAGAAAAAGATAATATGAAAACTGAAGCCGTTTTATTTGACCTCGATGGTACGCTTTTAAATACAATTGATGATCTTGCCGATTCCATGAATCAGGTTTTAAGAGAGAATAATTTCCCCGAGCATGAGACAGAGAAGTACTGCCTGTTTGTCGGCAATGGAGCGAAAAAACTTGTTGAACGCGCTCTGCCTGAAGATCAGAGAGAAGAATCTGAAATAGATAAGTACCATATCAGATATCGGGAACTCTATGGGAAATGCTGGAAAAATAAGACCAGTTTATATGAGGGCATAGAAGATCTTTTGACTAGGCTCAGAATTTTGAACATTCCCATAGCGATATTGTCGAATAAACCTCATGGTGATGTTTTGCGGGTAACAGATTTTTTCTTTGAAGATGATCTTTTTTCAGTTATATCGGGACAGAAAGATCACATTCCCCATAAACCGGCCCCTGACGGAGTTTATCTGATAACTGATGAATTGAAGGTCAATTGTGAGAAATGTCTCTTTGTCGGTGACAGTTCTGTAGATATGAAAACTGCAGGAGCTGCCCGAATGAAAGCTGTT
>Ga0209475_10000682_pt1 | contig 57694 bp, 44 predicted proteins | sample tdDd471_FD_187128 | JGI IMG/M metagenome (GOLD analysis project Ga0209475, IMG submission 187128) | Marine sediment microbial communities from the Atlantic coast under amendment with organic carbon and nitrate - tdDd47.1 (SPAdes)... | ecosystem: Environmental > Aquatic > Marine > Coastal >... | reverse complement strand
AATCCACATACCCATCAGGCCAAGTCACTCCTTATGAGATTAACCTAAAGGTCTCTCCAGTCGGACAGACCTGTGGATATGTGGATTAAAGTACTTTAAAAATCCTTTATTTTTAATATACAAGGTTAACAACTAAACCTTATTGTAAATTAATTTTTTCTATAAAGTTCCTTCATTTTGTCTATACTTAACTAATAAACTTGGTTTTTGGCGGGAAATGGCGGAGGAAACTATTATGGCAATTGCGACGACCTTAGAAAATTACTTGCAAGAACATAAAATCAATTATGATATTATTAATCATATTCCAACCTATTCCAGTATGGAGGTTGCGCGAACTTGCCATATCTCAGCCGATAGAATTGCAAAATCGGTTATTTTTGATGATGGAGAGCAGTACTTAATGGCAGTGGTACCTGCTTCATGTCAGGTATCTATTCTTCATTTAAATGATTTAACACATGGCCATTTCTCTTTAGCAACAGAAAAAGATGGTGAAATTGTCTTTAAAGATTGTGAGCCAGGAGCCTATCCTCCAATAGGGAAAGCATATGGTTTGGATACTGTAGTGGACGATAAACTTTGGCGACAAAATGAGGTATATTTTGAAGCTGGTGATCATGTGGAAATGATTCATTTAACAGGCGAACAATTTCATTCCTTGTTGGGTGATGTCCGGCATGGTCAAATCGGACGTTTTCGTAGTGAAAGTCATTTTGGCCAAAAGTAATCCTGTTTTATATAGCTTTATTTTCTGAATAAAAAGTACCACTTGAATTTAGCTGGTGCTTTTTTTATAAGCGCCTAAAAGATTCTATAAGCATGTGTATAAGTTTTTTAATCTATTTTTATCAAAAATTAATTAACGTATAAAGTATAAGTTTATGATTATAAACATTTTGTTTGTTTTCTGGTCAAGTAATTGCAATAGTTAATATATTTTATATCTATAAGAACACTTAAATTAAGAACTAATTGTAATAGAATGTTTTAGGAGGAATTATGCTTAAACTACTCAATACTTTGCTCGTTAGTATGCTCTTGGCGGTCTCAGCTTATGCCGGAACCGTAGCTACACAGGAAAATGTCGCCAAGCTCTATGTGGCTACTTTTAACCGTGCTCCGGATTCAGCTGGACTGGATTATTGGCTTAATGATTCCGGATTGGATCTGGAAGAGATCGCCTCAAGTTTTTTTAATCAACCGGAGACGCTCTCCACCTATGATGGATTGGACAATGAAGCTTTTGTCAAAGCGGTCTATGAAAACCTCTTTAATCGCACTGCCGAACAAGCCGGGATAGACTACTGGGTTGGTGAGCTGGATGCTGGCAGAGTTGCCAAAGCTGTATTTATTTTAGCCGTCATTAACGGTGCTCAGGATAGTGAAGACAGTCAGGATGCAACGATTTTAACCAATAAAACTACCGTCGGTATTGCATTTGCTGACGCCGGACTTAATGATGGAGATCAAGCTAAATCCATTTTGGCTGACATTACTGCTGATACTTCGACGGTAACTTCCGCTTTGACGCAAATTGAAACCTGGAGCTCTTCCTCAACTACAACCTCTTTTAAAGTGGTGGATACCGGTCAGACAAGTTGTTACGACACCAATGGTTCAAGTGTATCTTGTAGCAACACAGGTCAAGATGGGGCATATAGTGGTAATTTGCCCAGCTATACAAATAATGGCAATGGAACCATTACTGATAACGTCACCGGTTTAATATGGGAGAAAAGTCCCGATACCAATGGAGATAACACTGTCGGATCCAGTGATAAAATGAGTCAATCGGCTGCAGAATCCTACTGTAATAATCTCACCTTAGCAAACCAAAGTGATTGGCGTTTGCCCAATATTAAGGAAATGTATTCGCTCATTAACTTTAATGGTTTGGACGCCAGTACTGCTTCGGATGATGTTGACACCAGTACCCTAACTCCATTTATCGATACCGACTATTTTGATTTTGCCTATGGCGATACCAGTTCAAATGAGCGCATTATCGATGTTCAATATGCCACAACGACTTTTTATGTAGGTAACACTACCGTCGCCAATGCTGATACCATGTTTGGTGTTAATATGGCTGATGGACGTATTAAGGGCTATGAAACGACTATAATGGGGAGTGATAAAACCTTTGCGGTGCAATGTGTGCGCGGTGATAGTTATGGTAGCAATAGTTTTACCGATAATAATGATGAAACCATTTCGGATTCGGCAACCAGTTTAATGTGGGAGAAAAGTGATAGTCAATCTACAATGAGTTGGGATTCAGCACTTTCCTATTGTGAAAGCGGTGCAACCGGCGGTTATACCAATTGGCGTCTACCCAATGCCAAAGAGTTGCAAAGTATTTTGGATTATACCCGTTCTCCCGAAACCACAAGTTCAGCTGCTCTTGATTCCATATTTGATGCCACATCGTTTACCAATGAAGGCGGTGAAAAAGATTGGGGATTTTATTGGGCCGGCACGACTCACAAGAAAAATACGGGGCTCGGTTCAAGTGCGGTATATGTTTCCTTCGGTCGAGCATTAGGCTATATGAATGATGAATGGTCAGATGTCCATGGTGCCGGTGCACAACGTAGCGCCCCAAAAACCAGCAGTAACGTCGTCAATGAGCCGACCTATAAATCCATTACCGATGCCAATGGTAATTTAGCATACTACCACGGCCCTCAAGGTGATGTGGTCAGATTTGAAAATTATGTCCGTTGTGTGCGTGATATTTAAATATTAACTCCATATCTTTATAAGCTTCACCCTTACCCGATGCGTTTGAGAGTGGCCATCGGGTTTTTTTATTCTAGGGTGTGATTTTTCAATAGTTAACTTGCTTTTCTTTAAAAATCCCAATAATAAATATTGGCTTTTAAATTTACGGCGCAATTTAGCTATCCCCATAACTCATAAATTTATCTTAGTGACAGCTCCTCAGCGACTTGAGGAGCTAACCTAACTCAGATCAATTTTATTTCGGTTTCAATAATTATTTATCATCATTTATTCAGAGCCTTATAGTATTGTCACTGCTTAATTTATTGATCTCGATCATCGTTGAATGTATGACCATAAATTGACGCTAGCTTGAATCTAAAAATAACCAATCTAATCCTACTAAAAGGGTTATCTATCAAAGAAAAATTATAGTATTATGGCGATTTGAAAGTTGACATCCATAGGTTTTTTTTAAAAAAACATATTATGGTTGGCAATATTTTAGCAAAATATCCCATTTCTAATGGTAACAATAAAATATGTCTTTTTAATTTAAGGACACTAAAATAAAAGTTTCGTTATGCGCCTACAAACCAAAACTACTTTATTTTACTCTTTGACCACCTTATTGATCGTAGTGACCATCATCGTGGTTAGCCTGTTCTCTTTCCGGCAGTTTTCCATTAAATCGGCTAAACAGAATACTCAAATGGTTGCAGAAATGGTTCGCTTGAGTCTCACTGAGGCGATGATTAATGGTGTTATTAATAAACGGGAAACTTATCTGCAACGCCTAAAGGAAATTAATGGCCTTATAGATATCAGAGTGATTCGCAGTGACCATGTTCGTAAACAATTCGGTCAAGGTATGGAAAATGAAGAAGTTCAGAATGAGTTAGAATCAAAAGTATTAGAGGTCGGGGAAGCCGTATTTGATCTCAGTGATAATGGTATGGAACCGGTTATGACCAGCATAATCCCTTTCGTTGCTACTGAAGATGGTAATCCTAATTGTCTACAATGTCATCAGGTCAAAGTGGGAACAGTGTTGGGAGCAATCAGCATTAAGACTTCGATAGCCCAGTTAAAAGAAGATGCATTGACGACTATAGCTATTATTGCGGTAGTTATCGGATTTTTTGCCATAGTGACCATTTTCTTTTTCAGAAGACTTTTTGAACCGTTAGTGGATACCGCTGAATCGGTACAAAAAGTGGTCAAGCAGGCGCGTGAAGGATTGTTTGATGCTAAATTGAAATCCCAAACCAATGATGAGATTGGACAGATCGCAGAAGATATGAATCATCTTATGGAACATCTAAATACTGGTTTGACGAAAATCAGCAATAATGTTTCGCAATTGATTGATTTTGCGCCTAAGGGTAATAGTAATTTATTGGCCAATACTATTGGTATGGTGGAAAATCTGGTTGACGCCGCTCATTTTAAACAATCCATTGAGGAAGATGAAACCAAAGCGGAAGTTTATCAACGCTTGACGCGTATTTTACAAGAAGAATTTCATGTTCGTCAGTTTTCCATATACGAAGTCACCACCGGTAAAAATCGAATTCAACCCATTATCATAGACGGTAATACCGAAACCTCATGTAAATGGTGTAGTCAACACATTGTAATACGTGCCGATGCCTGTCGAGCTAAGCGAACCGGACATATCATCGATAGTATTGAAACCCCCCATATCTGTAACTCTTTTGAGCCGGGTGAAGATAATTATCAGCATATTTGTTTGCCGATTATCCAATCCGGCACTGTGGGCAGTGTGGTGCAGATAGTGATGGATAAGGACGAAGGGAAACATTTCCAAGAATTGGTTCCATTTTTAACTCCATATTTGCGTGAAGCTTCACCGGTTATTGAGGCCAAGCGTCTGATGGATACCTTGCGAGAATCCAATTTGCGCGATGCGATGACAGGGCTGCATAATCGCCGCTTTCTGGAAGAGTATATGGAAACCTTGGTGGCAAATAACGAGCGTAATAAGCACACCCTGTCTATTTTGATGTTGGATCTCGATTACTTTAAAAAGGTCAATGATACCTACGGTCATGATGCCGGAGATAAAGTATTAAAGGAATTGGCCAAAACCTTATCGGCTTCGGTTCGTACTTCGGATCTGGTTATTCGTTATGGCGGTGAAGAGTTCGTTATAATTTTACAAAATACCAGCGACGGCTATGGTGACAAAGTAGCTGAAAAAATTCGTGAGGCCGTTGAGCAATTAAAAATTCAGCTTGGCGGAACGGTAATACAAAAAACCATTTCTATTGGGGTTGCAGACTTTCCTGCAGACAGTGATACCTTCTGGCAGGCAATTAAGTTTGCCGATGTTGCCTTATATAGTGCCAAGGATAGCGGTCGTAATCAGGTGGTACATTTTACTCCAGAAATGTGGACTGATAACGAAGATTATTAGGTCGAATGCTACGTAAGGAAATTTTTACGTAGCACCAAAAGTTTAAATTTCACCATATCCATAACTTGTCACGATTATGGCTAAAATCTTTGCCGAGTCTATTTATCAGCCTATCTCCATAAATCTGACAATATTCTTTTTTTCCTATTTAGTAAAACTCACCTTCACGCTAATATAAACCATATCATGCTAAATTGGTGGAGTTGTTTTTTTTGAGATAATGAATGTTTATCGTCTGGAATTTCATTTAGGGCCAAGTTACACTTAATAAGAAAAAAGGACTGAATGATGAGTAAAATACAATTGATGTCGTTGCGCCACTCTGCTTTCTATACGCCATATTTAATGACAATGGCCGGGGGTTTTTTAAAAGATCAGGGATTGGACTATGAATACCAACCGGAATCAGCACAACGCACTGTTACCGACAGTTTTTTAAACGGTAGTTGTGATGTGGCACAATCGGCAGTAGCTACGAGCTTTGCGGCATTGGAAAAGTCTGAGCAGCCCGGCTGGATGCACTTTGCTCAAATAAACAGTCGAGATGGCTTTTTCATTGCCGGCCGCGAACCAGAATTGGACTTTAATTGGTCAAAATTACAGGGAAAAAAGGTGTTGATCGATCACTTTTTTCAACCGATGGCCATGCTTAAATATGGTTTGGCAAAAAAAGGTGTTAATTATCAACTATTACAAGTGCATGATGCCGGAGATGTTAGTCAGATTGAGCAAACCTTTCGGGATGGTATTGGGGATTATGTGCATATGCAGGGACCAGCACCGCAACAGCTAGAGTATGAAGGAATAGGCTATGTTGTGGCATCGGTAGGCGATGCTGTTGGACCGGTTGCATTCAGTAGTTTATGTGCTCGTCCTGAATGGTTGCAAACCGACATGGCCAAAGCTTTTGTTCGAGCGTATAAAAATTCCGTTAGCTATGTATTAGAGGCACCCGCTGAAGAGTTAGCTGCACGTGAACAGGAAGCCGGATTTTTCCCGGAGATTAACTTCGATGTATTAGCTAGCACCATTGATGCCTATCAATGTTTAGGCTGTTGGCAATCAGAAATAGAGATTTCTCGTTCGAGTTATGAAAATTTGTTGGAAGTATTCCTGTATAGTGGAGGAATTAGTAAACGCCATTCATACGAGCAGGTAATTTGTATTCCTCCAATTGATTAAGACAATGAAGCAATTAAAGATTGTATTATTGATGGTTTGTTTGCCTTGGAACACATGGGCTGATAAGCCGCTCATCAACTACCATAGTCAGATTATTCACTATCAGGGTGAAAACTTTTCTGCTCAGGTTCCCCTTGGTTATCAACTGGAATTGCTTAATGCTGAACTGGATGGGCCGCGATTATTCCAATTTGCTAGCAATGGTGATCTGATTATCGGTTCCAAATCGGGGCGAGTTTATCGGATGGAGCCCCCCTATAACAAAGCTCAAGTTTTGATTGAGTTGGGAGATTATCCACATAGTGTGGCATTTAGAGACGATAAAATTTTTATTGCTCGAACTTCTGGAGTTTACCAAGCCAATTATCAACCTGGTCAAAAAAGAATTAAGCGACGCCATTTGAAACTTGTTGCCGCTTTACCAGGTGGTGGAGGACATAATAGCCGCAGTATTGCTGTCGGACCGGACAAACGACTTTATGCCAGTTTGGGGATTTCCGGAAATTGTAGTAACCAGTATTTAGGTGAAGAATATCCTTTTATAGATCGTCGTGGCGGAATTTTTGTATTGGATGAATCAAAACCAAAAGATCATTGGCGAGCATACGGAGCGGGATTGCGAAATCCGATTGGTTTTGATTGGCATCCGCAGACAGAAGTCCTATATGCCAGCAATAATGGTCCTGATCATCGTGGTTACGATTTACCTCCGGAATATTTTAGTAAAGTGGAAGCAAATTCATTTCATGGAATGCCTTGGTTTCAGTACAACGGCAAAACGATTGAACGTGATAATTGTATCGCTGCCGATCCTCCACAGAGTCTAACCCAAGTTGTTAAACCGGTATTAACTTTTCCAGCTAGAAATGCGCCCATGGGTGTGGCCTTTGTTCCTGCTAAGAGTTTTGATAAAGCTTTTCGGTATGATGCCATTGTTGCTCTGCATGGCTCTTGGGCTACTCAGCCGGATGGAGGTTTTTTGGGTAGTCGTGCCTCGCGCCGAGTACCGAAAATAGTTATTGCACGATTTGAGAATGGAGAGGCTAAACGGGTGGATGATTTCATAACGGGATTTCAACTTGCGAATGGAAAACGCTGGGGACGCCCGATGGGAGTTGGGTTTGGCCCTGATGGTTCGCTTTATTTTAGCAGTGATGGAGGACAAATAGAGGGAATGTTTCGTTTGCGGAAAAAGTAGGGGCATAGCAGATTCTTGGATTTCCATGATTTGTGCATCAGTAAATAACTTAAATCGGCTGATTCTGTTAAGGCTAATCAAATTCTGACATATCCGGTATCTTAATAAAAAAGTCAGTTCCTTTTCCCAACTCACTTTCGGCGGCTATGCTCCCCCCCAATTGGGAATTAATAATATTAAATATGATATTTAACCCCAGTCCGGTTCCGCCGGCTTGTCTATTGGTGGTAAAAAAAGGATCAAAAATTTTCGGTAATACCGCTTTAGCAATTCCTTTACCTGAATCGTGATAGTGTATGACCACATTCTGTTCTTCTTTATATACTTGGATTTTTATATAACCTTGATCTCCTTCCTTAAATCCATGCATTAGGGAATTTATAACCAAATTGGTAAATATCTGAGCAATAGCGCCTGGATCGCTATAAATCTGGATATTATCATCACAGTCCAATAATACCTTTATCTTGGTCTTTTTTAGTTTGCTTTTTAGGCTTAATAAAATTTCCTCAAGGTAAGAGCGTAACATAAAGTGACTTTTAGATTCCTGGCTTTGATCAACGGCAATCTTTTTAAAGCTGGCTATCAATTTGGCAGCACTTTCCAAATTGAAGTAGACTGAATTACTCACTTCCTCTGCGGTTTGTAGGTATTCTTCGAATTGGCTTTTGGATAATTGTTGGTCTGCGAATAGCTTCTTGGTTCGTTGGGTATATTCGGTTAAATAGGTAATGCCGGTCACGCCTACACCGACCGGGGTATTTATTTCATGAGCGACTCCGGCTACCATTTCTCCTAATGCTGCCATTTTTTCTGCTTGTATCAATTGATTCTGAGTTTCTTTTAATTGATTGTAGCGTCGTTCCAATTGTTGCGATTTTAACTCATTGGCCTCTTGCAATGCTTTGCGTTCCGATATATCACGCAAAGTAATATGAACAATATCGTTACCATCAACATCAATTCTAGTCAGTGAGATTTCGGTCCAAAAGTATTCACCATTATGACGTTTCAGCATCCATTCAAAATGACTTTGACCAGTAGCCAGTGCTTCTTGTACCAGTCGTTTGGATTTTTCAAACGAATCTTCACAATCAGGTTGTTTGGGAGGGGATATGTCGGCTGCTGTTTTTCCCAGCAATTGGCTCCTATCGGAGAATCCAAGGAGTTTAACTGCAGCTTCATTACAATCGCTAAAACTCGTTTTTTCGCTAATGACGAAGGCATCTGCAGCATCATAAAACAGTTGTTCAAATATCTTTTTTTGAGAACTTAATTCTGCGGTTCTGTTTTTTATTCGTTGTTCCAGCTCTTCAGCTTCCTTCTTAATTAAGGCCTGCATTTCATTGATGGAAGTGGCTACTTCGTCAATTTCGTCATGATGTACTTGTTTACTCAAAGTTAGGGGGGATTGTCCATCCTGCAGTTTAATATTACGGCTATAGTCTGCAATTGCTGATAAGTGTCTGGTAATCAGGTATTGCACTAGAAAAAGAATAAAAAAAGCGGTCAAAAAGGTTTTTATCCCCTGTGCAAGTATAATAACCAGTATTTTGGTTTTAATATACTCGTAGAGATTTTCCAGATCGGCGCTGACAATCATGGTGCCCAGAGGGATATTTCGGCCATTGTGGAGAAAATTAAGACGAAACTCTTTTTGAATAGTCGAGCGGTTTTTATTCTCACCGATTTCAATAATCTTGTCGTCCGATAGCTTCACTTTTACTTGGCGAATATCCGGTAAGCTGACCATTCCTTCCATTTGTAGTTTGAGTTGTTCCGAATCATAGACCCATATACTTTGTTTAATACTGGCTAAATAGCTGGACTCAACTAATTTAAATTGATTATCAATTTGTTTTATTCCTTCCTGATAATCCATATATAGTTGGATGAAGGTAATGACAAAAGTAATAATGGAACTAAAAAATAAAGTAAAAAGAACCAGTCGATAGGAAATCCTATTTTTTCTCGGTATTGATTTGCTATTGGTTGAAGAATCATTACTTATCATAGGGAATTATTGTAACTGATTTATCAAATACTTGATCAAATTGGTTAAAAAATTCACTCCTTATTTTCTGGATTGTAGGCGAAAAAATAAAAAATACCTGATTTTATTATTTAGGCATATTGCTATAGGTTTGATTTGAGAATTTTGGAGTAACTTAATTAGGCTGTTTGTTATATTAGATCAAATTGAAAATACCAAGATCTTATATATACTTAACATCATACCCATATATTCAATATGTTAATTGTTGAGGAAAAAGGTTGGTTTTATGCAAGGTGTTTTAGTTGTTTTGTTTGCTTTAATAACATATACAAGTTGGGGGATGGAAAAGCCTACTGCCCCTGAATCTTTGTCCGGAGTGCAAATCGTTACTGCGGAACAAGCCGTTGCACTGATTTTATCCACGCCTGAGTTGGTCATCCTGGATACTCGTAAAAAAGAGGAGTATGAAAAAGGACATATTGAAAAAGCCATATCGCTAACAGATACCGATATGTTTAAACTAAATTTTCAGTCAACCTATCCCGATAAGGAGCAACCGATGCTTTTGTATTGTAATGGAGTACATTGTTTGCGCAGTAGTAATGCCGCAAAAAAATGTCTGCAATGGGGATACTCCAATTTGTATTGGATGCGTGGTGGTTGGCAGGAATGGATGAATAAAGCATTGCCGGTAACATACTAGATCAATAAAGATAAATTGCTGATGAAAATTGAACGATTATCAATAAGACAATTAACCATTGGAGTGATTGCTCTATTTGGATTCATTAGTATTATTATCTCATTTTTTGCCAGCACTTATTTCCTCAATTCAGCTTTAAAATATCAATATCATTCCTTTGCGCGAGTGATACAGATTGGTAGCCAGGAAAGCGTTAACAATCTGCGCGATATTTTACATAAAATTGCCTCTACTTTGGCAACAAATCGAGAGCTTGGTCAACTAATGGAGGCTCACGATAATGTTTCTAATCGGAAAAAGATGCAAGCATCTATTGACGATATCATTAGGAATGGCTTTGTCGATGTGGCTAAGGTTAATTTATTGGCAATTCGTTTATATAGTATCGACTTAAAGCCCTTGGTTCAAAGTCAACGTGATGAGCTGATATTCACAGAAACATTGCCGGAGATAATTCGTTTAAAGGCTTCCAATCGAAATTCGGTTGAACGCTTTAAAGCCATTTTTGATTTTTGGACTTATCAACAACGCCCATATTTTTCGATATTAATTCCCGTCGGTGGTTTTAAATTAAAAGGGTATATGGAACTATTGGTTGATCCGGTTTTTAACTTGCGGCGAATCTCCGGAATTTTACAAATGCCGATAAAAATTGTATCCGTTGATGGACAGGTTTTGTATGAGAAGGGAATTACCGATGAAACCTTATCCAGTATGCATCCTATTGAATATGAGTTGCGGTCTTCATTATATGAACCCATTGTAAAAATTGTTGCTTATACGGAAGCGGAGAGTTTAAAGCAGGAGCTTATTCAGACTCAAGCTTATACCACTTTAATTTTCCTGGCTTTGACGATGATTTCCTTATTGTTTGCGATGTGGATATTTAAACATTATCTATTTGATCCACTTTCAAAAATGATTACCCAAATTAAATTAATTACTGAAGGTAGCCTGCAGTCCAGAGTCGCCCCATTTGGATTAAAGGAATTTTCCTTATTGGCCAATAATTTTAATATTATGACTAAACGTTTGCATGAACGAACAGAAATTTTAGATCATCTATCAAAAAATGATGCCTTAACCGGAATACCTAATCGTCGCTATTTTGAAGATACCTTCGAGCGAGAATTTTATCGCAGTAAACGTAATAATACTCCTTTGGGTTTATTGATTCTGGATATAGATTTTTTTAAAAAATACAATGATCACTATGGACATCAGCAGGGTGATCATTGCTTACAAAAGGTGGCTCAGAGTATATCTAATTTATTAGTTCGCCCGGGTGATTTTATTGCCCGTTATGGTGGTGAAGAGTTTGTTATTATCTTGCCGGATACAGACCAAGATGGAGTACATCATATAGCCGAACAGGTACGCTCTTCGATATGGGAACTAAAAGTAGAACATGCATCGTCACAGGTCTGTGATTATGTGACGGTAAGCATTGGTGGAGCCGTATTAAGTGGCAATAATTTTGAGAATCCCGAGGCATTGCTCAAACAAGCAGACGATATGCTTTATCAGGCTAAAGAAGAGAGTCGCAATAAAGTCATTATTGCTAAGGTTAAATCTCTACCATTTAGCCAACCTATAAAAAACTTTGCTTAGAGCTTATCACTAATTTCTTGCCACAAAGCTTTATAGGCCTTTGCAGCCGCTTTTGATTTAGCGTAACTTAGTACCGGAGCACGGTTAATGCCCATTTTTTCAATATCCGTGGAAAAAGGGATATTATTGGTGAGAACACGTTTGTACTGTTTGCGTAAACGTTCCATGGTTCCTTTATGCAGTTTTTTCTGTTTCTGCACCATGGAAAAAAACGGTAGTAATTTCTTTTTATTCAGTTTGTGCTCATCAAAAAATTCGATTAACTGGACATAAGTACGTTCTGACAGAGTGGTTGGGATGACTGGTACAATAATGGAATCGGAAACTTTGAACACATTTTCCGAAAGGCGGGAAATGTTCGGTGGGCAATCTAAAACGATTACATCGTATTCGTTATTCAAAGCGTTAAGCGCTTTTTTTAATCGTGAACGGCTGTTTTTCATTCGTGCCAGAAAAATGTCAAAATCTCGATAGGTCATATTGGCAGGAATAATATCCAATTTGTCAAAATCACTGGCTCGAATGGCTTTAGTAAATTTATCCACATCTTTAAAAAATGCTTGTTCCAGTAGTTTCCTCGATGGCTTTACGCGATAATAAAACCCTGCCGCACCCTGTGGATCAAGATCACATAAGAGGGTGTTATTTCCGGCATGGGCACTGGCATACGCCAAGTTTACCGAGGTAGCGGTTTTACCTACCCCTCCCTTATTACTGTAGCAGGCAATTATTTTCATTGATTCGTCCCATGGTGAAAAATTTCCGAAAAACGGTCTCTGGTTTCCTGGTTATCAAACTTTGCAAATGACTCCATGACTAGACCCCGTTCTTGTTGTTGTTTTTGTTGTAACAGGATAATGAGTGCACCTATACTTTCGGCCATGGCTATTAGATTTTTATTGCGGTGCTTTCTAGAATAGCTGGTTAAAAATTCTTGTAAAGAGTCTTGTTGTACTGAAAAGTCATTAAATCTGCCTAAATTATCTTGCAGTCGCTTCAGTGATTTAATTAATCCTTTTAACATTTTTTCAGGGAATAGTGCAGCAAAGAATTCCATCAGATAGCGTAGCTTTTTACATTGAATACGCAGTTGATGTACTTCTTCATCAGGTGTGTTTTCATCGATTTGTCTGGCAATTTGGCATACCTTGCTATAGCGTTTCCAGATTAGTTTGGTGGCAAACAGCAGGGAAGGTGTTTCTGCTTTAGGGCCTAATTGTATATTATCACTGCAGCTAAACTTATCCTTTAATTGCTGGATATCTTTTTGATAGTTTTTGCTATTGAGCATTTTGCTCACCTGTTGCAATTGCCGTTTGCGGTCAATTGCAAAAGCATCAAACATTTGATGCAATCCTTTATGCATGCGTTTCGGTAACAAAGAGAACAAATCATCTTTATCTAAAAGATAAACATCCAGATCGCGAAGGCGGTTCGTTTGCTTCATAATATCGGAAAACGCTTGCTTCAATGCCTCGTTTTCTGGTGGGCTAAATACTCCTTTAAAAAGGCTCAAAACAGAACGGATTTTTCTTAGATTGACTCGATAATCATGTAAAAACTCGGTATCGTAATCGGCTCTAATGCCATCTTCATTTTGGCGTGCAATGTCTAAGGAAGAGTTAACCAAATGCAAGGTGGTTTCGACAATCTGTTCATCTTTATCAATACTAATGCTAGGTTTGGCCTTATAAATTGGGCCATCAAAGCCATCGTGGCGGTAAATGTCGGCGTATGAGTCAAGCTCAATAGCGCCTTTATCGGCTAAAAGCTTTATCAATACCTCGTGACTGGAATCGTAGCCACGCATAGGGTGTGTCAAGCCAAAGATCAGTTCTTTGTCATCAATTGTCATATGGTAAAGTGTACAACGGACGTGAGTTTTATCGTCATCGTCAAGTAGCGCAAATTGTTCGATAATCAGTTTACTTTTGTTGCCAGGTAAAAAAGCTCTGATGGGGCTGCAATTAGCCAATGCATGTTTAATCGGGCCATCAGTTAATTGAGAAATAAAATTCCACTTAGAGGGACATTTTTGGCTGACCGATACAGGATGATTTTTTTGAAATAGAGTTAAAGTATTTTGAAAACGTAGTAGCAATTGATTTGACAATTGCAGTGTAGCGTCAAAGGTATCCAGACAGTGACTGTTAGTGGTGTGATGTTGGCGGCGTAAAATCCGCAAATTATCGGATAGCACAAAAGCTTGATCGGTAATTCCTAATGGATCACCCAGGTAGAATTGATAAGGCGTGACTTGACCTATATGCATTTTATTTGCCGGATAACTTAGGTTATCCCCTCCTGATTATAAAGTGTGAAGACTTAAGTAATTGTCATTTAATATAATTTTTATACTGGGGATTTCATTTTTATGGTCATAATTATGTCACAGAAATGTGCTTTATCAAGTATTTGATTGAAGAAAGTCAGTTTTGTTTGATTTCAATTAATCATAACCATAATAAAAGTATAGTTTATTTGAGTGTCTATTAAAATTGATTAAGTTGAAAAAAATATATCTAAACTATGATAATTGATTATGACTAGAGCTAGGCTGGCAAAAAATTCTGAGGAGTATTAAAGGCAGGATCGATGAGTGAATCATCTATCCTGCATATCGGCTTAGGCAATACTTTGATAGTAAATATTTTGCGGATGGTTGGCATCGGCAAAAAAGTACCAACGCTCCATAATTAATCCCAGGCTTTGCGAGATTAGGGCTACTATCAAGAGATCCGTTATTCCCCATAATAGGAAGAATGCTAATAAAGCAATGGGGAGATAAAACACCAATACTACAAAGCTGTGTTTAATAAATAAAATAGTGGTTTTGGTTTTGTTATGAAAGAAATCTCGGGTATTTACCGAACCACCCATAAAGCCCATTGCTTTCTGTTTAATTTTAGTGTGTCTGACACCAATCGCGGTTTGAACTGTGGATTTAGGTCTGAGCCTCTTGTTTCTGATTAATGAAGCATAGCGAAACAGATAAGCTAACAAGCTAATAACAATAGTCCAGCCGGCATAAAAATTAACCGATTGTGGTGAATACAATGCCGCCAGTAATGTGCTTAAGGTAAAGCCTGAAGCACTGCCCAGCAACACATAATTAATAACCGTTAAGGGCGTATGCCATTCCTGCAGAAATTTTAAGCAGGCATAGATCATTCCGGTTGATAAAAACAATATACTGGCCGTAATCATAGCGAATAAACCAATGATTACTGATAGATCAATCACTACTGCACCGATGGTGATAAGTTGAATATTCCACTCCAAATAATGGATAGCTCCATAGCAAAATAAAAAAGCCATAAAGATCGGTAATACAATCACCTCACGGGACAACCAAGAGGTTCGCCATTGTGTCATTGCTCGCCAAGCACGTTCCGGACGGCCGAGATGAAACATGGCGGCAATCAGCCCCAGGGACAATAAAATTAAAGCGATGCCGCTGCCGATGGCATAAAATTGACTCTTACCCCCTTGTGGTAATACGTTTAAGAGGGAATAAACTTGGTCGGTATAAATGGCCAGAAACAATCCCTGCCCCATACCGATTAAAGTGGTTAAAAATATTACTGAAAAAGCCGGTTGCATAAATTTACTCCATTTTTTTTCTTTTGATGTGCCAATCCCTAATTACCAGGAAGTGACATCGTCCAAAGATGGTTCAGACAGATCCGGTGACTGATAATCCTCTTTCTTAAGTGGGTTATCGGCTCTTTCCAGTTCATCCGGATGAATTTTGTAATGGCTGATCCGCCTCGGTAAATAGTGATTGGATGGTTTGCTTCCCCATTCCGGCATCAATTGATAACCGCCACGTTCACGAATGGTTTTGGATACCTCAGAATCGGGATCGTGTACATCACCGAAAATTCGTGCACTGGTGGGACAAGCCAATACACAAGCCGGTTTGCGTTCGGTTTCAGGCAGATTGGTATCGTAGATACGATCCACACAAAGGGTACATTTTTTCATTACCTTTTGGTGTTCATCTATTTCCCGCGCACCATAGGGACAGGCCCAGGAGCAATAACGGCAACCGATACACTTGTCATAGTCAACCAGAACGATTCCATCTTCCTTGCGCTTATAGCTGGCACCGGTTGGACAAACCGGAACACATGGTGGATCTTCGCAATGTAAGCATGATTTGGGGAAGTGGATAGTTTCGGTTTTGGGAAACTCTCCCACCTCATAAGTTTGTACGCGATTAAAAAAAGTCCCTGTGGGATCTTCACCATAGGGGCGATCATCGGCCAGGGCTCCTGCCGCACCTGAGGTATTCCACTCCTTACAGTTGGTAACACAAGCGTGACAACCAACGCATACATTTAAATCGATGACTAATGCTAATTGGGTCATTTGAAATCTCCTTTACCAGCGAAATAAGCTAACCATTTCGGTTTCTTTTTTTGCATCCCAGCCTTACGTTTGGGAGCCTTAAATTGAGGGAAGGTCGTTTCGCTATGCTGGTCTTCATCTTTGTAGATTCGTACTCGAACATCGTACCAGGCCGCTTGTCCGGTAATCGGATCAGAATTGGACAGGTTTTTACCATTAATATGTTCCGGTAATTCTTCGGAAATCAGGTGGTTTAATAAAAATCCTTTTTGCGATTCGTTGGCTTGTTTATCCAGCCCCCAAAAACCGGAAGCCTTGCCAATCGCATTCCAGGTCCACACCGTTCCCGGCTCAACTGCTTCGCTTAGGCGACACATACAGCGAACCTTTCCATGCATCGATTCTACCCAGATCCAGTCATCATCTTTAATGCCGTGCGCCAGAGCAGTTTTTGGATTTACATGCAGATAGTTATGGGCATGGATCTGACGTAACCAGGCATTTTGTGAGTCCCAGGAATGATACATGGCCATGGGGCGTTGAGTTACGGCATTGAGCGGATATTTATGAGTATCAGTTAATTGGGTCTCCAACGGTACATAATACATGGGTAAGGGATCAAAGTAGGTTGCAACTCGTTCGCGTAGATGCTCCGGTGGTTTTTTGCTCTTGCCTTTGCCTTCTGCAGCCAGTCGGAATTTTTGCAGAATTTCTGAGTAGATATGCATACTGATGGGTTCAGCATAGCGTGTTAAGCGGTGCTTGCGAGACCATTCCAGATAACCTTTGTTAAAGTTACGCATATATTGATAGGACTTGGGCAATTTATAGTGGTAGACGCAATCGTTTTTGGCATACATCTCCCATTGTTGTGGATTTGGTTCGCCCTTCATAAATTTCTCACCAGCCTTACCGCGCCAACCGGCTAAGAAACCAATGCCGGAACCTTTATCGGTTTCATAATTGGCGATAAAATCGGGATAATTACGATATTTCCGTTCACCTTTTTCGGTCACAAAAGCGGGTAGATTTAAACGGCTGCCAATTTCGATAATACTCTCTTGAAAAGGCCTTGAATTGCCTTTGGGTGGCACTAATGGAATCCGTACCGAATCGACCGGACCATCATATTCAGAAATAGGACGGTCCAACATAGACATAACATCATGGCGTTCCAAATAAGTGGTGTCAGGTAATACCAGATCGGCGAACGCAACCATCTCCGAATGGAAGGCATCGCAGACGATTAAAAATGGGATCTTGTAATCGCCGTTGTCATCCTTGTCCTGTAACATCTTACGAACATCGACCGTATTCATAGCCGAGTTCCAGGCCATATTGGCCATAAAGATCATCATCGTATCGATAGGATACGGATCGCCGCGCCAGGCATTAGTAATGGCATTGTGCATTAAGCCGTGGACTGAAAGGGGATATTCCCAGGAAAAACCTTTATCCAGACGCACCGCTTTTCCTTGCTCATCGACAAACAGATCATCCGGTTCGGCCGGCCAGCCTAAGGCCATTCCGGCTAACGGCGTATCCGGTTGTACACCTTCCGGGCCACGTGGTGTTTTAGCGCAAGGAGGAATAGGACGAGGGAAGGGAGCTTTATGTCGGAATCCTCCAGGACGATCGATGGTTCCCAGAATCGTCATTAAAATGGCTAAGGCGCGAATAGTTTGGAAACCATTGGAGTGAGCTGCCAGGCCACGCATGGCATGGAAGGATACCGGGTTACCGGTTACCGTTTCATGTTCTTTACCCCAAATATCGGTCCATGGAATGGGCAGTTCGATCTTTTGGTCGCGGGCTGTAATTCCCATTTCATGGGCCAGGCGTTTAATGATATCTTCGTCTATTCCGGTGACTTCCGAGGCCCAAGCCGGGGTATAGGTTTTAACCCGATCAACCAGTAATTGGAAAGAGGTTTTTACCGCTGTGCCATCGTCCAGGATAAAATCACCCAGTAGATAAGGATCGATACCCTCGCTACGAGACGGAACAGCTTTATTAGTATTGCGGTCCCAGGCCAGCTTGTTTTGTGCATCGACACAGGTGGTGTCTAATTCAGTTTCGCCATCGCGGATAAACAGGCCGAAATCATCGCTACTTTCATCTTGATTAACCAATTCGGCAGCATTGGAGTATTGAATTAAAAATTCCCGGTCAAATAATCCCAATTGAATAATTTCGTTGATTAAAGCGAGAATTAAGGCACCGTCTGTTCCTGGTTTTATGGGGATCCATTCATCGGCAATGGCAGAATATCCGGTCCGAACCGGATTAATGGAAATAAAACGACCGTCATTACGCTTAAACTTGGACAGCTCTATTTTCATCGGGTTGGAGTGATGATCTTCGGCAGTACCGAACATGACAAATAATTTCGACCGTTCCAAATCAGGACCGCCGAATTCCCAGAAGGAACCGCCGATGGTATAAATCATTCCGGCTGCCATATTAACCGAGCAGAAACCACCGTGAGCGGCATAGTTTGGCGTACCAAACTGTTTGGCAAATAGACCGGTTAAAGCCTGCATCTGATCACGACCGGTATATAGGGCAAATTTCTTGGGATCGGTTGCGCGGATGTGCGCCAGACGCTTTTCGATAATCTCGTAGGCTTCTTCCCAGGAAATCTCTTCAAACTCATTTTCACCACGTAAGGCATTGGCTTTGCGTCTTAACGGTTGAGTCAAACGTCCGGGGGAATATTGTTTCATAATACCGGAAGATCCTTTGGCACATATCACCCCTTTATTAAGCGGATGGTCAGGATTTCCCTGAATGTATTTTACCTCTCCGTTTTTGATGGTGACCCGAATGCCACATCGACAGGCACACATATAGCAGGTGGTATTTTTAACCTCTATATGATCGGGGGTATCTTCTTGAGTGCTTTTTGTTACCGGCATAATCTGTTTCTCCAATATCCATTTGTATCCTATTCTCAAATTGCGACAAAACATAAGCGAACACTTTGATTTAATTAAAGTGTTTTTGGCTTATTATTGTTTTTTGAGGACTCGAAATAAGAGTTAATACTGTGTTTGAATATAAAATATAACTGAGGATAGAAGCACATTATATTATAATATTCTAATCTATTCCAATAGAATAAAAAGCTTAATAGGAATTATTAGTAACAGATTGATCTCAATCACTCATGGAAATATTGCTGTTTTTGTAGCTGCTCGGATAAAAATGGGCGAAACTGGATAGAAAGTGGCTGTTTCCGGAGATTAAGCCTGTCGTCTTTTTGCCAAAATAGATCCTAGCAACAAAATGTTCTGTTTTGTTAAAAAGTAAATTATCGGGAGGAAGTCATGAAACAATTCTTATGTGTCCGGTAAACGTGAATAGGAACCTTTTGCAATTTATTACGGTGGCGGAAAATTGGGGGCAGAGAGTAAGAAGTATTTTTTCCGAAGATATAACCCAAAGCTGGGATGAACAAGTATCTACTGCGTTTTTGGGGATAAATAAGGATTACTGGGTGGGCAAGGTTAGCAACCATTTTATAGTTGCCAACCCTAATTAGCTTAAGTCTCCTGCCGAAACGCTTGGTTATTACTGGTATATTCATGTACCAATTCCACCAACTCTTTCATCTCATTGGATATATGCACCATAGCGTCCACGGAGCTTTGTGATAGTCCGCGATTGCTTTCCGCTACGGTTTTTAATGAGCTGACATTGGTATTGATTTCATCTGCTACCGTGCCTTGTTGTTCGGTGGCAATGGCAATTTGGGTATTCATTTCCATAATTTGGTTCATAGAGTTAATCACCCCGGTTAAGGTTTCATCAGCTGAGTTAACCTGGGAAATAGCCGATTTTGATTGATCAACACTGGATTGCATCACATTGGTGGCTTTCTGACTTTGGCTTTGCAGCCGTTCAATCATACGTTGAATTTCTTCAGTGGATTCATGAGTACGACCGGCCAAGGTTCTTACTTCATCGGCTACTACAGCAAAACCGCGACCTTGTTCGCCGGCACGGGCAGCTTCGATAGCGGCATTTAAGGCCAATAAGTTAGTCTGTTCGGCAATTCCTTTGATGACCTCAAGAACTTGTCCAATTTCCTGGCTCTCATTGGCTAATAGACTGATGACCTCGGATGCTTGTTCCATCATGCCTCCCAGTTCATGAATTGAGGATGCCGTATTGCGCATTACTTGACCGCTCTCTTTTACATCATCATTGATTTTGGCTGAGCTATTAGCTGTGCTTTTAGTGCTTTCACCGATATTCTGGATAGAAGTCACCATCTCACTCATGGCGGTAGCAAGTTGTTCAATATCCCGCTCCTGTTTACTTATACCGCTATTGGTCGAGTTGGAAGCTTGAATAGATTTTTCTACATTGCTGCTAACCTGTTTCGATGAGTGGGTGATACTGCCGATTAATTCTTCCAGACATTGGATTAGGCTATTAAAAGAACCGGCTAATTTGGATACTTCGTTATTGCCTGAGTTATCGGCGCGAATGCTGACATCTTTTGTATCAATCACTTTAATAAAAGTATCTTTTAAATCAGATATCCGCTGGATAATGGTTTTAACCACCACCAAACCGATAATTAATAGTAATACGGCCAAGACAGCAACTAGCGAAGCCTGCCAGAACGCTTGGTCAGCGGAGGAGCCGAATGCCTCGCTATGACGCTTGGCATCCAAAGTAATCTGTTGGTTAAATTTTAAAATACCATTAATAGCACTGGTTGCCTGGGATAACCATTCACTGGAAGAAACTGGATATTTTCCGCTATCGGCTGCGGCGTAAACCTTTTCTCGTAGTTGTTGATAGCTACCTAAAAAATTGCTTTGAATAGCTTGCCAATTACTTTGCACGGTGCTGGCATATTGAGCATGTTTGGCATTGGTCATTAACAGCATGGCGGTTGATTTAAGGTAATCCAGCTGAAATTCCACAATGCCGCGATATTGTGCCAGGGACTGAAGTTTCTCGCTGCTCATAGGTTTAGCAGAGGCGATAGAAGCTGCGACCATGGCTCGTTCACGTCCGGAATATTCGCCAATGGCCCAGATGGCTTGTTTGATCATACTATTGTTATAGATAGCACCTTCCTGATGATTGGCAGGAACAAAAGCCATTTGACGTAAGCGGGTAAAAGTGAGGATAAATTGTGACATCTGGCTAACCCACTCACCTGTTTTTACGCCACTATGGTTATCCACCTGTTGTCTTAAACTTTGAAGCTGATCCCAGCGGTCTTCAGATTCTCTTAGAGCAGCTTTAAATTCATTGCCACCCCAATCTTTATCGGCTAGTTGGCGTGCATACTCAAAAGCACTCTCGGCATTTTTGTTGCCGACCTGTCGAAATTGATCAATTTTACTTCGAATTGTACTTTGTGGTGTTTGGCCTTTTTCTAGAGTTGCCATATAGTTCGCAGTAAAGCCTCTTTCTTTAGCCTCTTCAGCCGTTGCAGCAATAATTTGATCGGCCATTTGATTGGCAATATTCAAGCCATCGGAGCGTGAAACCTGTGGCAGGTAAATAAAGAATACTGAATATAATAGATTGGCAATTAATAAGCCGCCGAGTATCAGTATATTTGCAATGAGAGTGGTTTTTATGGATAGATTTTTTATCCACTGCATTTTGTTCCCCTTGTTTTTAAAAGCCCGATTTTAGTTTTATCGGCAATAGTTATAATTTTATTATATTTTTTTTAATTAAATCGGGTATCTTTGATTCAAAAAAGAAGCGAGAAATTTAATCTTGGTGTTCAACTAATTAATTGAATATTAAGCTTAAATTGATAGCTTTATAAGGCATACCATAATAATCGGATTTGATTTTCAGGTCTAGATTTATTTATCCATTGCAAGAAATCTTTTAAAGATTAAAAAAGTAACAATTGGTTTCTAGGCTAATCTGTTGTTCTGCAAGTAGTATTTTGATGTTGTCGTGAACTGTAGAGCGATGCAACCCAATATAATCGGCAATTTCCTGCATACTGGGGAATTCCTGTTTGGGGATAAAGTAGCGTTGTTCTTTATCTTGTTGAGCCAAACGCCATTTTAGGAAGTAATAGACCTTTTCCTGGGATTTCAGCGAGCTGATCTCGGAATCAAGAGAAAGCTGATAGATTCGGTTGAGAGAATATTTTAATAGATTAAACATTATCTGCTTGTGTTCAGACATATAATCTAGAGCTTTTTGTTCTGAAATAACAAGTACCTTGGTGGTTTTAACGGCTACCACATCGGCTGAACGACGTGTTTGTAATACCAGCGCTATTTCCCCAAAACAATCGCCGCTATCTAAAAAAGTGAGCAATTTATGGGCTCCTCCGTCTCGGGTGGGAATGAGCACTTTGACCTTGCCAAGTAAAATAATATAAAAACAATCTCCTTGCTCACCTGCCTGGATAATATACTCACCTTTTTTATAAGTGCGGGTCAAAGCCGATTGGGTTAGTTGTTCAATTTCCTGCTGGGTCATTCCGGCAAAGATCTGTCCGCCTAAACCCTTATTGTCGGGCGTTGTTGTTTTTGAGGTCTTAGTCATCAGTTGTCCTGATAAATTATAAATACCTGGTTACCGGCATTAATGGATAATTTTTTAATATTATCCAGCCATTTATGTTGCCATTTCATTTTATTCGAAGTAATGAAAGAAAAACAGATGCTTTTTCCCAGCTTAATTTTTACCAATTGGTAGAATAATGCAATACTGGAATGTGGGAATGATTCCAAATATTTTAAATTTAATTTTAGTTTTTTTTCAAAAAATATAATTTTTTTTATTTTTCTAAATAAATTTCCCAGGATATGTTCGTCACTATCACTTAAGTGGCCGTTAAAGTAAATTGTATTTTCAGAATGAATATAAATTACCTGCAGGGAATTATTGTGAAGAAGCATTTCTTCGTTAGAGTAACTATTAAAAGAATCCATAATTTTAATCCTGCTTAAAGAGATGTTGTAAGAGTACCTTTCTTAGGGCCTCATGATGACCAGTTGATCATAATCCTCTCTAAGTAAAAAATTTGTCGGAAAAACGACGGATTTTCTGATTTTTTCCGTGTTTGTTTTCTTCTCATGTCAAGTAACCATAATCCAGATATTGCAAAACCGTTTTGGCCTTCTAGTATTAGGGGCTGTATATGGTCTCCAATATTGCAAGAAATAAATGAGATAAATGGTGCAATGACTCAATTAGATACTGTTACCCAGAATAATGCGGCCTTATCGGAAGAATTGGCTTCTACATCTGAAGAGATGAATTCCCAAGCTGTGGTATTGGAAGACCTAATGGGCTTTTTTACTGTCGATAGTAGGGAAAAACGATCGACATCAATCAGGTAATGGTCGTATCAAGGCACAACAAACGAGCAGAAAGAAAACTGAAACTCAGGCAGATGAGCTTTTTGACGAAGATCTGGCTGATGAGTTCGAACGTTTCTAAACTAAACATGGCCCTGTTTGAATATAAGGTTTAATCTAATTGAGATAAATCTTGCTGATTTTGGCTTAATAGATATTGGTAAAAACTGCCCTTAAAGGGAATGTCAGTTTTTTGTGTATGCAAATAGTTTTCTGTGGCATCGATTAACCAGTTTTTTTCCAAGACATGATGCTGTTCCTGAATAAATAGTGCAATTTCATCCTGTTCTATTTTTCCGATATAAATATCATACTGATAATCAATGATTAAAACAGCACTATAGACAATTACGATTATTGTCATGATAAGTCTTGGCCAGCGATTTGATACTGATTGCATGGCTAACAATACCCCCAATAGAAAAAATAATAGTGTATCCATGGCAGGTCTTCTTTAAAACAATACAATATACTGAAAGTATAAGATAGAATTAAATGTTTGCAATTTTGTAAAAATTAGAGACGTTATATGATTTTATACATCCATGGATTTGGCAGCAGTGGCAGAGGTTTTAAGGTCACTCAAATGAAACAATGGTTTTCAGAGCAAGAGCTTTTATCGCCGAGTTTATCTTATATACCGGAACTGGCCATCGATACCCTACGGCAATTAATTGAATGTTTGCAACAAAAAGAAGAGACGGTTCAATTGATTGGGTCTTCCTTAGGAGGTTTTTATGCCCTGTATTTGGCAGAATACTATAACCTTCGTACCGTATTAATTAATCCGGCACTGAACCCCTTTATACTTTTACAACAAGCAATTGGACAGACTCGTCATTATTACGATGATAGTTCATTTTTATGGACCGAAGAACATGTCAAAATGTTAAGAAAATATGAAGTGGATCAATTTTCGTATCCAAAAAATGTGCTTTTATTAGTGCAGCAGTTTGACGAAGTTCTAAATGCTCAGGATGCTTTGGATAAACTGCCTAACGCCAATCAAATAATCGATAAAGATGGTGACCATGGTTATGGCAATATTGATAAAAGGCAATATGAAATTATAAATTTTTTACGGCAATAGTCATTTGATGGTTATTTTATTAGTAACTTTTATGGTTTAATATGGATTATTCTATTTTCTTAAATACGCTGTTTTATAACACACCATTCCACTGCATATAACATATGGACATATTAGTTGTAGATAATTCACGATTATATAGCCAAATTTTGGAATCTGAACTGGATCCCTTGCAGTTCACTATTCATTATTTTAACAATCCTGAGCATGCATTACAGGCTGCTAAAGAAAAGGTTTTTGATTATATTTGCGTCTCGTATTTTTTAGAGAAAACCGATGGTGTTACATTAAGTTCTCAAATTCGTTCCTTAGAAGAGTATAAGCATACTCCGATTATTCTGTTTGCTTCCCAAAAAGATGAGAAAATTTTCCTTAAGGCGGTACAGCGTGGCATTACCGATGTATTTTTTAAAGAGGAAGAGTTGGGAGAATTGGTTGCCCATATCAATCGTAATTATAAACAACGTAACCGCCTTACCGGTCGCATAATCTTTATTGAAGATACTTTATTGCATCAGCAAATCGTAACTTCCGTGCTATTGGAAGCGGGGGCGTCAGTTGATGCATATACCAATGCCGAGGAGGCATTTAGCAGTTTCTGTCGAAATGATTATGATTTGGTGATTACCGATATTGTCTTGGAAGGCAATATTTCCGGGATAAAACTGATTAATATGATACGAAGATTGGCATCGGTCAAAGGTGAAATCCCAATATTAGCAATGAGTGCTTTTGATAATATGTCGCGGCGGGTGGATGTATTTTATCGAGGAGCCAGTGATTACGTTAATAAGCCGATTGTTAAAGAAGAATTTTTAGCCCGTGTTGTCAACTTGATTAATACCAAACGCCTAATGGATCTCTTGCGGGAGCAAAACAAAACCATTCAAGCGGCATCGGAACAAGAATTACGAGTACTGGCTTATGCATTTGAAAGTAATGATGCAATTGTAATTGCCAATAGTCTTGAGCAGATAATTCGCACCAATAATACCTTTTATCAAATTACCGGCTTAAGTGAACAAGCGGTGATTGGAAAAAGTATTTGGGATACTTGTATGGATGATATTTCAGCCGATGTTTGTGGCTATGCCAAGCGGCAAATTCAGCAAAAAGGAGAGTGGAGTGGAGAAGTACAGCGCCGACATCAAAATGGTGAAATCAATACCATCAAGATTAAAGTCTCGATAATAAAAAATAAACATAATGATGCAACCAATATTGTTGCTGTTCTAAGCGATGTCACCCATGAGAAAAAATCGCAACAATTACTGGAATATAAAACTTATCGTGATCCTTTAACCGGATTGGCTAATCGTCATCTATTAATGGAGCAGTTGGAAAAAGCCTTTATCAAGGCCCAACAAACTGCTCAGTATAGTGCTTTGCTCTTTATGAATTTGATCAATTTCAAAATGGTCAATGAATCGTTGGGGCATGATATTGGTGATCTGGTTTTAAAAAAAATCACCGAGCGTTTAGAAAAGAAAATTCCCTCCGAATATCTTTTTGCACGGATTGCAGGCAGTAAGTTTGTACTATTAAGTCTTCACCTCTCAAGTACTCAAGAACAGGTTAGGGAACAAGCATGGCTGATAGCCGAGGAACTAAGGGAGATTATATCTAAATCCTATGAAGTAAAGGAAAGAAAGCTCTCGATACAGTCTAATATTGGAATTACGCTTTTTCCTAATGGACAAAACAGTATCCATGATATTTTGAAACAGGCTGATATGGCCTGTTTTTATGATTCGCAAAATTTGGGCGTGTTCTTTTTTCAAGAACATATGCAAGAGTTGGCCAATGAACGTTTGGCAATCGAGCATGACCTGCGTTTTGCGATTGAAAATGAAGAATTAGAAATTTATCTGCAACCACAATTTGACTTCACTAAAGAATTAATCGGAGTGGAAGTTTTATTGCGCTGGTTTAGAAAATCAGGAGCCATTTCACCAGCGGTATTTATACCAGTTGCTGAGGAAACAGGATTGATCAATGAGCTCGGTGCCTGGGTCTTAAAGCAAGCCGAACATTGTTGTATTGATTGGCATAAGCTTTATAACTTGCCTGAACAATTCTCTGTTTCGGTCAATGTTAGTCCCTTACAGTTTAAAGACAAAGCTTTTACTGAACAGGTAAAACAATTCGCCATTAATAATCCCTTTAATCCAAATCGGCTTGAACTGGAGATAACCGAATCTATCTTTATCGGTGATATGCTGCCGGTTATGCAGAGTATGGATGAAATTCGCCAATACGGTATAAAGATTTCTATTGATGATTTTGGAACCGGTTATTCCGGTCTAAGTTATTTGACCAAGCTTCCGATTAATAAGTTGAAAATTGATCAGTCTTTTGTCAGAGATATTCATATTGATAAAAGTAGCCAGACCATAGTGGAAACCATCATATCCATGGCCCGTCATTTAAATTTGCACGTCTTGGCGGAAGGTGTTGAAACTGAAAACCAGCTCACCTTTTTACGTCAAAACCGATGTGATTATTTCCAGGGATATTTGTTAAGTCAGCCGTTAACCTTGGAGGATTTTGAACAACAATATTTGCAAGATTATAAAAGGAAATAGTTACAAAAGTTTATGATTTAGTTTTGAATAGTTCGATTACGTCGCTTTTAGTCACAAATAGAATGGTCCAAATATTCCAGAGAAAGATAATGGTTATAAAAAGATAATTCCAAAGGTTAAATTGTGACACATCAAAATAGCCAATAACATATAAAAGGCCGAAAAGAATGGCGGAAATAGATAACCAGGAAAATTGTAATAGTGCCTTCCTAGCCCATTCGGCTTTTACATGTAAACCACTTAAGATTATTGCCAAGGATAATGCTGTTAATAAATCTGCGCTCTTTCCATATAGGGGATTAGAAAAAAGAGCACTTTGACTTATGGGACCATAGAAAAGCAGTAGAGTGATCGCAATTAGCACGGCAAACTTAATGAACCATACTCCTATCGAAATAGGATTTCGAAATGGTTGAATAAAAAGTGGAGTTATTTTTTTTACCTGGGATTCCATACTTTTATTTTAGATATTGACTGATTAAGCATAATCTAAAAAAAGTATGTAAGAATAATCTTGAAACTGCAAGATTATTCTTAAATGTTGCTTGCCTTATCTAATGCTTCCGCAACCCATTCATCTAGGGATTGCCCCTTTTCTTCAGCCGCTGCGACGATTGCCGCGTGCAATTCCGCGGGTATCTTCGTTTTTAGATCGCCGTCATAAGGTTTACTAGGTTTATAACCTAGTTGGGTACAAGTTGTTAGATAATTATCTACGGCTTTTTCAAAAGATGAGCTTAATTCTGCGATAGTATCACCATAAAACGGGACCTCATAAGGTATTCCGCCAATATGCCCTGAAAAAGCCCCGGTTTCGGGATTAAAATCAATCCTTGAGGTGTATCCATTGTAAACTAAAATGTTTTTCATCACTCATCGACCTTTAAAAAGTAATTTACTGGCATCCTGTGAGGGTCTTTAAAAATTAGTGGAATTTATCGTTGATTGCAAGTTATTTATGCTCTACGGGAATATTGATGACATAAAAACAATAAAATATCCAATATTAATAGCAAATAATCTTTGTGCACTTATTAGTTTCTAAAAATAAAAGTTAATCGATGATAAAATATTTAAAAAAATTCTAAAATTTAAGGTATCGATAATGCCAGAAAATAAATTTTTAAACGCTGTTTTTCTTGATCTAGCTTCGGTCGACCAAGCAGATCTGGATTTAACCTTACTTACTCAACAAGCTTCCCACTGGCGATTTTATCCGCATACTGACTCTGCTCAGGTTCTAGATACTATAGCTGATGCTGAAGTTGTAGTTAGTAATAAGGTAGTACTGAATGCAGAGACAATTGCACAAGCCAAAAATTTAAAGTTAATCTGTGTTGCAGCTACGGGGACCAATAATATCGATTTGAAGGCAGCTGAAGAACGTCAAATTCCAGTTTGTAATGTCACGGCTTACGGTACTGATTCTGTGGTACAGCATGTATTTCGATTGTTATTGGCGCTAACTGGACGACTAAACGAAAATCATCATGCAGCTTTAAGTGGTGAGTGGTCTAAAAGTCCTTTTTTTTGTGTGCTGGATTATCCACCTGTAGAGATTAGTGGAAAAACCATGGGTATCGTAGGTCATGGAGAGCTAGGTAAGGCGGTTGCAAAGATGGCAGAAGCATTCGGCATGAAAGTATTATTGGCAGCACGAGATAAAAATGACAATCGTAAAGACCGTATTCAATTACATGAGTTATTGCCGCAAATCGATGTGTTGTCTTTACACTGCCCATTAACGGCAGAAAACAGAAATTTAATCGCTGCCCTGGAATTGGAGTTATTGCCTGAGCATGCTATTTTGATAAATGCCGCACGTGGAGGTTTGGTTGACGAAGAAGCATTGTTAACCGCATTAAAGGAAAAGAAAATTGCGGCTGCAGGTTTGGATGTATTGTCCCAGGAACCTCCGGCTCAAGACCATCACTTATTAAACTGTCAGCTGGACAATCTCCTAATTACACCCCATATCGCCTGGGCCAGTCAGCAAGCTCGTCAACGTCTGGTAAATGAAATTGCCTATAATATTCAGGCATACCAAGAAGGGAGAGAGCGGAACGCAGTAATAATTTAGCTATGGAGGAGAAGAGAGCAATCATCGTTAAGTTTTGCTCTCTTCAGTCAATAATATTTCTATCAACTATCAACTATCAACTATCAACCGTTGTTATTATTTCCGTTTACGATTAATGGCATGTATGGCTCGCCCGTCTACAGCCAAAGCTGCTTCGTGTAGCGCTTCGGATAAGCTGGGATGAGAGAAAATAGTTCGTGCCAAATCTTCAGCGCTACCTTCGAACTCCATCGCGATCACTGCTTCTTGCAATATTTCCGATGCGAAGGGGCCAATTATATGCACGCCTAAGATTTGATCTGTTTCGGCATGACTTAAGATCTTTACCTGTCCGACATCGGCATTCATAGCTTTGGCGCGGCCATTGGCTGCAAATGGAAATACTCCAGAATTAAAGGGAATCTCTTCTTTTAGTAAAGCCTGTTCGGTTTTACCAGACCAGGCAATTTCCGGCTCGGTGTAGACTACCGCTGGCATCAGATCCATGTTGACATGAGCTGCCTTGCCGACAATGGTTTCGGCTACCGCAATACCTTCTTCAGATCCTTTGTGTGCCAGCATCGGGCCACGAACAACGTCGCCGATAGCATAAACACCCGGAAGATTGGTTCGACAATGTTCATCGACATCGATAAAACCGCTTTCATCGATAATTAATTCTACATCTGGTGCGAATAAATTATCAGTATGCGGAACACGTCCCACCGAGACCAATAGTTTATCGACCATGACCCTTTTTTGTTCTGAGCCATCTTGATAACTGACTGTAATTTGTTTTTTTCCGATACTGCTGGATGTTACCCTTGCCCCGAGACGAATATCCAGGCCTTGTTTGCTAAAATGACGTAAGGCTTCGGAAGCCACCAAACGATCGGCAAAAGGTAAAAATTCTTCTTGAGCTTCCAGTAAAATGACCTTCGAACCAAGGCGATTCCATACACTACCTAATTCCAAGCCAATAACCCCGGCACCGATTATTCCTAGGCGTTTGGGTGTTTCGCTAAAACTTAAAGCACCGGTAGAGTCGACAATTTTGTCGTTATCGATGGGAGCAACAGGGATATTTAAAGGTTTGGAACCGGTGGCTATGATAATGTTATCAGTATCCAAAAGATAAGATGCTTGTTTTTTCTCCAACGGGCTAACTTCGACTTGATTATTGGCTTGTAATTGTCCGGTTCCAGTGTGCAAATCAATTTTATTTGCCTTAAACAAGGCGGAAATCCCGGAAGTGAGTTGATTGGATATCTTATTCTTGCGGGCCATCATCTTGGTAATATCGAGACTAATTCCTTCTACGCCAATACCGTGATCGTCAAATTCATGTTGCAATTTGTGATAATGTTCGGAAGAATCCAAAAGGGCTTTGGAGGGAATACACCCCACATTTAAACAGGTTCCCCCGAGACGATGTTTACTATCTTGATCTAACCAATTATCAACGCACGCTGTTTTTAGTCCGAGTTGAGCACAGCGAATCGCGGCCACATAACCTGCAGGACCGGCACCGATGACCACCACATCATATTTATTATTGCCTGACATTTGTAATTCCTCCTTATATTTCTAATAACATGCTGGCTGGTTTTTCCATTTTATTTTTTACCGATACCAGAAAACGAACTGCGTCGCTGCCGTCGATAATACGATGATCATAGGAGAGGGCAAGGTTCATCATGGGACGGATTTCAATTTTGTCCCCTACGGCCATGGGGCGTCGTTGGATTTTATGCAAGCCTAAAATAGCGCTTTGAGGGGGATTCAGAATGGGTGTTGACAGTAATGAACCGAATACCCCGCCATTGGTAATGGTGAAACTACCTCCACTAATATCTTCCATAGCAATACTGCCATCACGGGCTTTTTTAGCATAATTGGAAATATTAGACTCGACTTCAGCAAAACTCATCGTGTCCGCATCACGCAGAATTGGAACCACTAGACCTCGAGAAGAACCCACCGCGATGCCGATATCGTAAAAATCATGGTAGAGAATATCATTGTTTTCGGTGGAAGCATTAATAATGGGGAAGCTTTTTAATGAGTCGGTTACGGCCCGTACAAAAAATGACATAAAGCCAAGTTTAACCTCATGACGTTGCAAAAAATCTTCTCCAAATTCGGAGCGGATTGCCATCACTTCGGTTAAATCCACTTCATTAAAAGTGGTTAAAATTGCGGCATTTTGTTGTGCTTCAATTAAACGTTCGGCGATTCGTGCCCGTAAACGACTCATTGGAACTCGTCTGGGTTCTCGATTACCGGCTAGTTGAGGTTTTGCTTGAGTAGCTTGAGGTGTGGGCGTGTCTTCTGCGACAACCTGGCTAGTGTTTGGGATAGGTTGAGTTGGAAAGGATTGAGCTGGTTTGTTTTGTAAGTATTCCAAAACATCCCCTTTTAATAAACGACCATCTTTACCGCTAGCTGGAATAAGCTCAGGATTCAGAGCGTGCTCGTTGATTAAGTTCCTAACTGCCGGACTCAGAGCAATATCTTTTTTTGGATCGGGAGCACTGACCGGATTTTGACCGGTATCGGGCTCGTCCATAGCAGCTTCATCACCTTCTTCCATAAGGCCAAGCAAGGCATCAGCCTCGATAACGGTTCCTTCGGGGGCAACAATTTTGGTTAATACACCATTGGCCGGAGCGGGAATATCCAGAATAACCTTGTCGGTTTCAATATCGGCCAGCTTATCATCCTGTTTCACTTGCTCGCCCGGTTTTTTATACCAGGAGATAACGGTGGCTTCGGTTACGGACTCAGGCAGAGTAGTAAGTTTTAGTTCAATGGTCATAGTTAGTAATCCTTTCTAAATTTTTCTCATTTTTTCGCAGTTTTAAAGCCGGCCAAAGCCTCGTCGACTAATTGAGTTTGTTGCATAACGTGTAGTTTAAACAAACCGACAGCGGGTGCCGCAGCATGCGGTCGACCCACATAACGAAGAGTTTGATGCTCATCCAAAGAAGCATGGAAATGATGTTGACTGGAATACCACGCGCCTTGATTTTGTGGTTCCTCCTGACACCAAACAAAATCCTGTACCTGTTTATAGTGACGTAATACTTTGTTTAACTCTTGGTGTGGGAAGGGATAGAGCTGTTCGATACGAATAATGGCAATTTCCGTGATGCCTAATTCGCGGCGTTTTTCCAAAAGGTCGTAATACACTTTTCCGCTGCAAAAAATAATCCGCTTGATTTTATTCTTTTCCAGATCGTCGTATTCATCTATGACATTATGAAATTCACCCTTATAAATCTCTTCCAGGCTGGATACCGACAGCTTGTGTCGCAATAACGATTTAGGCATCATTACAACCAGCGGCTTGCGGTAGGGGCGGATCACTTGGCGTCGAATCATATGAAACAATTGTGCCGGGGTACTGGGAATGCAAACCTGAATATTATTTTCAGCACACAATTGTAGATAACGTTCCAAACGGGCCGATGAATGTTCTGCTCCCTGACCTTCATAACCATGTGGCAGGTACATAACTAGACCGCAGAGACGGTCCCATTTGGCTTCTCCAGAGCTGATAAATTGATCGATTACCACTTGTGCGCCGTTGGCAAAATCTCCAAATTGTGCTTCCCAAATAACCAATGCTTGTGGTTCGGCCGTGGCATATCCATATTCATAACCGAGTACTGCTTCTTCCGATAGTAAGGAATCGATTACTACAAAATGGGGTTGAGCCTGTGCTACATGCTGTAAAGGCGTATAAGTGTGGCCATCTTTTTGGTTATGTAACACGGCATGACGATGGAAGAAAGTTCCGCGACCGGCATCTTGACCGGACAGGCGAATCTCGTAACCCTCCATAATCAAGGTTCCGTAAGCTAATATTTCGGCGGCCCCCCAGTTAAAGGGCAGGGCTCCTGCTGCCATTTTACGTCTATCATCAACAATCCGCGCAACCCGGCTATGTAGTTCAAATCCGGGTGGTAGGATCTGTAAACGTTCAGCTACCAGACGTAAGTGTTCGAGTGATACTCCACTTTTAAACTCCATATCCCAGCTATGATTGAGATAGGGTTTCCAGTTCACCAGATACTCATTACTGGTATGTTCGACACCGACATTTAAAGCCACCACTTCGCCGGCTTCCAGACGATTGCGGAAGCTTTGAACAAATTCTTCGGTTTGTTGGCGAGTCATGTCACCATTTTCTACCAATTCATCGGCATAAATTTCTCGCAAAGTCGGGTGACTGCGAACCTTTTTATACATAATGGGTTGGGTTACAGCAGGTTCATCAGCTTCATTGTGACCGTGACGGCGATAACAGATCAGGTCAATCACCACATCGCTATGAAAGGTATTGCGATATTCCAATGCCAGTCGAGTGGCAAAAATAACCGCCTCCGGATCGTCACCATTAACGTGTAAAATAGGAGCCTGAACCATTTTAGCCACATCGGTGCAATAAAGAGTAGAGCGCATATCGTTAGGGTTACTGGTGGTGAAACCCACTTGGTTGTTAACCACGATGTGCACAGTACCACCGGTTTTAAAACCTCTCACTAATGACATTTGGAAGGTTTCTTGTACTACCCCTTGTCCACCAAAGGCTGAATCACCGTGGATAATGATGGGCATTACCTGGTCGCCACTACGATCCTCATAGCGCTGTTGTCGAGCGCGTACTGAACCTTGTACCACCGGACTGACAATTTCCAAATGTGAAGGGTTGAAGGCCAGTACCAGATGAACCGAATTACCAGGGGTTTCTATATTGGAAGAGTATCCTTTGTGATATTTAACGTCACCGGCTCCTTTTATTTCAGCCTTTCCTTCAAATTCTAAAAATAGATCCTGAGAGGATTTTCCAAGGATATTGATCAGAACATTTAATCGACCACGGTGTGCCATGCCGACAACTATCTCTTGAACTCCTTGCGTACCTGCCTGCTGGATTAAATCATCCATGAGAGGAATTAAGGCATCGCCACCTTCCAAAGAAAAACGTTTTTGTCCCACATATTTATTGTGCAGGTAACGTTCCAAGCCTTCTGCTGCGGTGATTCGTTCCAGGATTCTGGTTTTAGCTGCTAGCGGTAATTCTGGTCGTAGCGGCTCGATACGTTGTTGAAACCAACGTTTGGTACTGGTTTCGGTAACATGCATATATTCATAACCGATACTGCCACAATAAGTACGGCGGGCAATATTGATAATATCCTGTAATGGCAGACGATTGGCAGCCACCAGCGAACCACTATCAAATTCCTGAATCATATCGGCAGAACTTAATTGATGGAATTCCGGGCTAAGATCGGGAATATTCGGAGGATTATAGAGTCCTATGGGATCCAGATTGGCAATTTGATGTCCGCGTACTCTATAGGCATTTAATAATCGTAGTACTGCACTTTGTTTTTTTTCCGTTATGGATAAAGAACCGTCAACGAGATCACCAGGCTGAGTAAATTGGGGTCTGGCTATGGTTACTGCTGGTTGGTATACCGCTGTGGCACCGATATAAAGATTGTCAAAATATTCTTTCCATTGTGCTGGGATGGAGGTGGGGTCATCGCAATACTGTTCAAAAAGCATTTCGATAAATGGAGCGTTTCCTCCGAATAGATAGGAATTTTCACTTAGTTCCTTATTACTCGGCTTCTCTTTCCGCGTCATTGAAGTCATTCCTTGGATTGCAGCGTTTGTCAAAAATATCCTACTGTCATATTGCTAAAAGAATATCACCAATCATAGTAAAAAAGAGGCTTATGAACGTGTTAGGAAACTACCTGAACTCTAATATCAGCGCTATATTTAGCAATATACTGATATTTATGTATAGAGGAAGTTTTAAGGGATTTCTAGGAAAAATAGGAAAATCTTGTAAAAAAAAAAATCTTCTATATTTTTTAATGATGGATTAACTAGGAAATCATAAAAATGGATACGGTGACGATTACTGATAATAGCAGTGGAAAAAGTATTGAACTGCCAAAAATCCAAGGTACTCGAGGTTCTGATGTCATAGATATAAGTAAATTGCAAAGTGGCTTGGGCTTATATACCTATGATCCGGGCTTTTCTTCTACGGCGGCCTGTAATAGTACCATTACCTATATTGATGGCGAAAAGGGAGAACTTCTTTATCGTGGTTATCCTATTGAGCAATTGGCAGAAAAAAGCAGTTACTTAGAAGTCAGTTATCTGCTTCTTTACGGTGAATTGCCGAAAGTCGTTCAATTTCATCATTTTGAGGATATCATTACCCGCCACACTATGATCAATGAGGGGATTACCCGCTTTTATTCTGGTTTTCGTTATGATTCTCATCCCATGGCCATCTTATGCGCAGTGGTAGGCGCACTTTCGTCTTTTTACCATGACTCTCTGGATATTAATAATCCCCGTCACCGCGAGATTTCCGCTCATCGCTTAATTGCCAAATTACCTACGATTGCTGCTTTTAGCTACAAATTTACCATAGGACAACCCTTTATTTATCCGGACAATAATTTAGGATTTTGTGAAAATTTCCTGCGTATGATGTTTGCTTTGCCTTCCGAAGAATATGAAGTAAATCCTACTGGTGCCAGAGCCCTGGAATTGATGATGATATTGCACGCCGATCATGAACAGAATGCCAGTACCTCGACAGTTCGTTTAGCGAGTAGTTCAGGAGCTAATCCTTTTGCTTGTATAGCTGCAGGTATCGCTTCATTATGGGGACCAGCACATGGTGGTGCCAATGAAGCGGTTATAAATATGCTAGAGACTATCGAGTCAAAGACAGAGATTCCCACTTTAATTGAACGAGCCAAGGATAAAAACGACCCCTTCAGATTAATGGGATTCGGGCATCGAGTTTATAAAAACCATGATCCGCGGGCAAAAATTATACGAGATATGTGTCATAAATTACTTAATGAACTTGACGTACAAAATCAACCTTTGATTGAGATTGCCTGCGAATTGGAATATGCGGCGCTTAATGATGAATATTTTAAGGAAAAGAAACTCTATCCTAATGTGGACTTTTATTCCGGTATCATTTTAAAAGCATTGGGAATACCCTTGAATATGTTTACGGTGATCTTTTCTATTGCCAGAACCGTGGGTTGGGTATCGCAATGGAAGGAGATGATGGAGGAGGAAAATTCCCGTATTGGTCGTCCCAGACAGCTTTATACCGGTTATACTGTCAGGGATTATTTACCCATAGATAAACGCAAATAGCAATTATTGGGCGGAATAAAACCATACAAACGGATCACCGCTAATGGATAATTTAACCTCGGTAATTTTCGTTATTTGTTCGTTTTCATCAATAATATAGGCCTGTGGAAAAAAGATTGAGTTTGTTTCAGCTTGATAAATTGCGGAAATTGCCTCATCAGCTGTGATTGGGGTTGGGTCACTCATAGTTGTTAGGACAAATCCCAGTGGTTCATTAGAATATAACTTCATCTCCACCTGATAAGCATAACCGGCATTACCGCTAGGCACGCCTAATTTGGGAATACTTAAGGTCTGAGTTGTGGTTTTGTAGATGGGTAATAGGGTGCTTTGTGTTTCTTCCGCAATAGCATTATTAAATGGGATAGATACCATTAAGATTAAAATGTAAATTAAATAATTAGCTTTATTCTTCATGTATATTCACAATATTCGTTGTAATTACAAAGCACATATTTTAACACTAATCTTTGAAATCTGATAATCACTATAAAGGGATGTCTTATGCCATACGTTAATATTAAAGTCACCCGAGAAGGAATTACCAAGCAACAAAAGGCAGACTTGGTAAAGGGCACAACAGAATTATTACAGTCGATATTGGGAAAAAATCCGGCTACCACCGTGGTGGTTATCGATGAGTATGATACCGATAATTGGGGTATTGGCGGTGAGTTGGTTACGGAACGGCGCAAACGGGGAGAATAAAATGCGGGGGAGATAACTCACCGTTTGACCGAATTTACTAGGACCGGTAAAGATATTAATTCTATTTAAATTTAAGGTCTGACATATGTATATCCCTGTTCCTGCAATTCCATAATTCGAGCAACACCGGCAGGAACCTGAGCCACACCTTCTAATAATATTGGCATTTTACCGGTTTTTTTGGCCACTTTTTTCATGGTATTACCGCAGGCACTAAACGTGATATCTTGCATAGCCAAACTGCTGACCCGTTTACCTTGTTTACTTTTACTGGTTAACAGACCTAGCCCTGGTCCGTAAGCGACGATTTCAACTTGGATATTGTCCATTCCATAGTGTTTTTGTAGATTAACCGCATTGTTCAAAGCGATTTTCTGAGTGCGAGGATCATCGGTACTGACTTGGATTACTATTTTATGTGGTTCCGAGGCTATAGCTTGAGATGCCAAGCCAGTTATTAAAAATATAGCTAATAGGGCAATAAAGGTGTTTCTATAAATAGTGGGCATAATGATTCTCCTTTGGTTCAAATATAAAAAGTAAGTGATTGTGTTATTTATAGGCATAGACGTTATTATTTAATTTTTATTCCAATAGTCGGGAATAAAAAAGTATTTTTGACGTCTTTAAATATATGATGAAGAAAAACATGCTGAAATTATGATTTTTAAATTTTTTACCTCTCTTAAGGAACAGGAAATTAAAGCGAAACGGGAACGTTTGTATCGCGTGGCTTATTCCTGGTGTAATGATCCGGGAATTGCCGATGACATTGTTAACGAAGCTTTATTCAAGGCCTTAAAAACCAAAACAGAATTGCGTGATAAGAAGCGACTAGACAGTTGGTTGTATAAAATTTTATCCAATTGCTGGTATGATTATTTACGTCAAAAACGTCCCCATGAACAGCTTGATAATGTGGTCTTGCTGGATGAAAATTGTCCGGAAAGCTGCTTACAACAGCATGAGGTGGTTCAGCAGGTTCGAAATGGTGTGGCATTGCTACCATTGGGGCAACGTCAGGTATTGACTTTGGTGGATTTGGAAGGACTGTCTTATCAAGAAGTGGCAGAGATCCTGGAAGTTCCTATTGGTACGGTAATGAGTCGCCTTAATCGGGCTCGAAAGTTATTAAAAACTGAATTGCTCAATTCTGAAGCCAATATGCAAAAAAGTGCTGTAAAAGATGGTGGTCACCAAGCTGTTACGCTTAGGAGGATAAAATGAAGGACGCGCAAAAAATTTCTGATGATTTGTTAAACGCCTATGTGGATGGTGAGTTGTCTGTTGAGGATCAAGCGGAAGTCATAGCGGCTTTACGACAAAATCCCCAGCTGTCTGAAAAGTTGTGTGAATTGCGTGCTTTAAAGGAGATGGTAAATGTTTCTTATCAGAATCCTCCGACTCCCAGATCAATTAATGATCAGCAGCAAACAGCTTATAGGCATGCTTGGTCGTTGTCGGGTATTGCCGCTTCCATCGGATTGTTAATTACTTTGGCTTTGGGAACTATACTGGGATATCAATATGGTCAACAAGAACTAGGACAGTTTGTACAACTAAATCCGGCTTCCGAGCAGAACCAGAGTGTTTTATTGCACATTGGTACCCGTAACGATGAACGAATTCAGTTAGCCTTGGATAATGCTGAACACATTTTGACTTCCTTCGCGGCAAAAGAGAAAAGGATAAAGTTACAAATATTGGTAAATGCTGAGGGTATCCATATGTTGAATGCGGAAAATTCCCCTTATATTTCTCGCATAAAGGCGATGAGTGAGCGTTTCGAAAATGTGGCCTTTCTAGCTTGCCAACGCTCTATTGAACGACAAAAGCTAAGAGGTGTTGAAATTCATTTGGTTAAGGAAGCTAGCGTGGTTCCGGAAGCATTACGTACGGTGGTTAGTCGTCTTGAAAGCGGTTGGGTTTATATCCGTGCTTAAGGACTGTTTTTCCAGCAGTTTGTCCATCTGTTCGGCTATAATGGGGTAGCCGTAATTTTTTCTGTTCTTGCTTTAGAGCCTGATCTTTTTCTTGTAATTGTCGAATAACATCCAATAGCTCATGGTTGTATTTTTTATCGATATACAAGCCGCAATCCAGCTCTTTCATTTTTGCAATTAAATCGGGGATTAGCGTTTGAGGAATGATTGAACCGTGTTGCGGAGCAATTTCGTAGTACTCAGAACAGATTATTTTTCAAGTATTGACCCTAAAAAACTCAGTTGCCATCGACTGCGGTCCCCTTAAGAACTAAATCTTAAGGATTTTTTGGAATATTTTGGCTTCACCAGTAGGGTGACTACAAGAAAAACCTAGGCGGCCCCACCAAAATAACCCATAAAATCCCTAATCTTCAGCACTTAAGTGAACCTCGCTACGAAGTCAACTGCGTTTTTTAGGTTGACCAACCCAGTAAACATCATCGGCAATGGTAACAGCTTGGTTGTAGTCAATAGTATTTTCCATGCCCATCCCAATTTAAAAAGTAAGTACAGAGATTTAAGCTTTTCGTTTTATTAAGGTAGTCGATAATAAGCCCAACGGCGTTCTCCTTCTCTTTTTAGTTGGCCGTTTTTATTCATTTTCTTTAATAAATAAGAGGCTTGGTGGTGACTAATGGTTAGCAAGCGTTGACATTCGGTATTATTGATTTTTTCATACTGGTGTAAATATTGAATAACTGTCTGTTCATTGTTGCTCTGACCAAAACCAGGTGGTGGGCTAAACTGAAAATTTTGATTGCTATGATTGTTAGAGATTGGATTATCGCTAACATGATAGCCATTATTGATAAATCCATTAAGACTCTCCATGCCTATGGGCTCCTGTGGCTCGACAACAACTTCTTTCACATCGGTTGAGTTTTTAGGAGAAATTAGGTGAAGATGATGATCCTGGATAGGTTGTCCGTTACTACTGATTAAAGCATGTTCTATGATATTCTTTAATTCGCGAATATTGCCTGGGAAATGATAAGATTGCAGCATTCTTAAAGCATTAGTACTGATAAATCCTTTAACAAAATTCATCTCTTGTGATAATAAATTCAGGAAATGTTCTACCAGCATGGGAATATCTTCTCTACGTTCTCTCAGTGACGGTAGATGAACGGTATATCCGGTCAGGCGATAATAAAGATCCTGGCGGAATGATTTATCCTGAATCCGTTCTTCCAGATGGCTATTGGTTGCTGCAATGACTCTCACATCGATCTGTTTTTCAGTGGTGCCACCGACTCGCGTGATTTTGCGATCTTCCAGGACTCGGAGTAGCTTGGTTTGTAACATCAGCGGCATATCTCCCAGTTCATCCAAAAATAGAGTTCCCCCATCTGCAGCTTCAAAATAGCCTTTATGATTATCCAAAGCGCCTGTAAAAGCACCTTTGACATGGCCAAAAAAAGCAGAATCGGCCAGATCATTAGGAATAGCGGAACAATTGACGGTGATAAATGGTCCTTTCATGCGATTACTACCATAATGGATGGCACGTGCGACTAACTCTTTACCGGTACCGCTTTCACCCAGGATCAATACGTTGGTTTTATCCACTTTCTGTAAGCGTCTAATCTGTTCAACAATATTTAAAAATCTGGGACTTTGACCGACAAAAGCATCTAACTTCCAACGTTTTGCCTCTTGTTGAGAAATATTGGATAGTTTTTCATCTGCACTTTCCAATGCAATTTCAACCTGTTGACGACGTTTAATCTCATCCTGTAACTGTTGATTGAGATTTTTAAGTTCCTGATTTTGTTGTTGTAGTTCCAGTTGTTGAACTTTTAATGCAATCTGGGTGTGCACCCGGGCGTATAGCTCAGCAGAGTTAAAGGGTTTCGTGACATAGTCGACAATACCTGCTTCAAAGCCCCGAATAATAGTGTTCACTTGGGTTTCGGCGGTAAGAAATATAATCGGTATAGTTGAAGTTAATTGATTGCTTTTTAATTCCCGGCAGACCTCAAATCCATCCATAACTGGCATCACGATATCCAGGAGAATGAGATCCGGTATTTTGCTATTGGCCAATTCCATCCCTTTGGGACCATTGGTGGCAAAAAAGATTTCGTATTCATCGCTCAACATATCAAATAACAATTCGATATTATTGGATGAATCATCAATTAATAGTATTTTTCGTTTACTTGAGCTGTTTTCGTTTTTCATGGCTTTGTCTGATTAATTGATTTTAATTTGATTGCGACCCGATTGCTTGGCTTGATACAAGGCGCTATCGGCTCTCTGAATTAAGTTTTGTGGCGTCATTTCTACACTATTTGCAATGGTTACTAATCCCATGCTGATACTGACGTGCGGGCTACATGTTGATTGTACGTGTTCTATCTTCAGGCTCTGGACAGCATGCAGACATTTTTCAGCATGTTCCCGTGCTTGCTGTGCAGTTGACTCGGTTAATATAATGGCAAACTCTTCACCACCATAACGGGCAGCCAATTCGCCATCTCGTTGGGTAAAATGGTGTATCGTTTGTGCCACCTCGACCAGGCAAACGTCACCCTGTTGATGCCCATAATGATCGTTATACAATTTAAAATAATCGATATCGATTAAACATAGGCTAATCGGATGTCCATGGCGTTTGGCACGATTACACATTTGTTGTAAAAATTCGTCGAAATGGCGTCGATTGGATATCCCCGTCAGTCCGTCGGCACGACTTAATTGTTGTAATTGATGATTGGCCATACGCAAAGCTTTGAGGAGCAATTGATTTTCAATATGGGTTTTAACCCGGACTTTAACTTCTTCCGGAGCAAAAGGTTTCGATATATAGTCTACCGCACCCAGGGAAAAGCCCTTGACCATATCTTCGGTGCCAGATTTCGCACTGATAAATATGACCGGTATATGGGTGATTTGAGGATTGTGTTTGAGGAATTGGATCATTTCGTAGCCATCCATTTTCGGCATAACAATATCCAGGAGTATCAAATCTGGCAATAATTTCGGGATCATTTTTAAAGCCTTATCACCATTGGTGGCAAACAATACTTCGTAATCATCACAAAGAATGTCGGATAATAATTCGATATTATTAACCGAATCATCGACGATTAAGATTTTGCCTTCTTTGCTGTTAATTTCCATTTTATTGCTCATCATTTATTTTTGTTAAATGCTTATCTCTAAATTTGCAACAAGTTCTCGCAAATCTGAATCGGCCTGTTCAAAATCAAGATTGCTTAAGGCGGTTATAACTTTTTCCCAGTCACCAAAATGTTCACTACTTTGCATGACAGTATTGATCTCTTTAGCCAGTTTTTTGGCTCGTAAATTATTGTCTTTGATTAAGCCAGAGAGTTCTTGTAGTTGTGCCGAAACAGCTGTTCTATCGAATGTTGTTTCGACGATGGGGTTAGATTCTGGCGATGTGACAGTTATTCTATCGTTGTTAAGGTTTAGACTATTTTCCAGTTTACCGATATCGGCCAAAACCTCGCTTAGAGCATTTTCAACTCGAGTCATATATTCTGAAATTTTGCCATTGTCAGATTGCACTATGTATTGTTCCAATTGTTGCGAATCTTTAAATAGTATAGTCGCTTCCAATGTACCTGCTTCGCCTTTCAAACTATGGACTAACGCTTTGGCGGAAATAATATCCTGTTCTGCCAGAGCGTCTTTAATCTTTGTTGCCATATCTCCTTTTTGGATTTTGAAATTGCTTAATAGGCGAAGCATTAGTTCCTGTTTGCCTCTCACTCTCGCCAAGGCCTTGGGGAGATCAATGGAAGGCAAATCGGGGTATTGCTGAACTAGAGATGCCATTTTCCAATTGGCTAAAGATTCAGTTTTAGGCTTTTCTAACGAACTTTGTTCCGATACTAACCATTTTTCGATGACGGCGAAGAATTTATCCACATCAATAGGTTTGGTAATATAGTCGTCCATTTGTGCGTTTAAACACTTCTCTCGATCACCACGCATGGCATGAGCAGTCATGGCCACAATCGGAATGTTTTTATAACGTTCATCCTGACGTATTAATTGGGTCGCTTCAAAACCGTCCATTTCGGGCATTTGCAGGTCCATAAAGACTAAATCAAATTGTTTCTGCTTAATTGCTGCCACCGCTTCTTTTCCGTTATTGGCAATGCTGATCTGAAGTTCCAATTCATCTAGTAATGCACAAGCTACTTCTTGGTTGGTAGCATTATCTTCAGTCAATAATACATGCTTGTCTTTTAGTGAAAAATTTCGATAATTTTCTGAGTGCTCATCTGGTAAAACCTTAATGGTCTGTTTATCACTTAAAATATTGATAATACTGTCATATAAGACGGACTGACTGATGGGTTTTATCAAATAATCATCCAATTCACTTTGATTTTTTTTGTGTAGTTGCTGATTGGCATAGGCTGTTACTAAAACGATTTTGGGTATATGCGGTAAATTTAATTGGGTTTTTATAATATGAGAAGCTTCGACTCCATCCATACCGGGCATTTGCCAGTCCATTAATATTAATTGGACAGGGTTTTCAATGGCATGTTTTTCCAGCTGTCGGAAACCTTCTTGAGCATTAGATGCTATGGAAATTTTAAAACCAAAACAGCTCAGCATTTGTTCAAAAATGTTTTGTGAAATTTTGCTATCGTCGATAACCAGAGCATGACTATTTTGTAAATTATTGGGTAGTAAATGGGGTAGGCTTTGCTGCTCAGTTTCGACACTAAAGTAGGCGCTAAAAATAAAGGTACTGCCTTTACCATAAATACTTTCTGCGTGAATGTCGCCACCCATCAAGTGAATTAATTGCTTACAAATGGATAAGCCTAATCCGGTACCACCAAATTTTCGAGTAGTAGAATTGTCTGCTTGAGTAAAAGAATGAAACAGTTTGCTGATATCTTCCTCACGTATTCCTATTCCCGTATCGTGAACGGAAAACTGCAGACATATTCCGTCATGACTTCGATTGCTGCAGTTTTTGTCTTTAACTACTTCGACGGATAATAAAATTTCCCCTTTCTCGGTAAATTTTATGGCGTTATTTACCAGATTTAAAAGCACTTGACCTAATCGTAAGGGATCCCCGATAAGTTGGTGGGGAATGTCTCGGCTGGTGTAATACATGATATCTAGATCTTTTTCACCAGCTTTAGTCATAACTAATTTGGCTAGGTTATCTAAAACTTCGTCGAGTTTAAAACAAGTTGACTCCAATTCAAGTTTACCGGCTTCTATCTTGGAAAAATCCAAAAGGTCGTTAATCAAATTAAGTAAAAGGTGAGATGAGGAATCCAGTTTGTTTAAAAGATCATGCTGGCGTTTATTTAAGGGTGTTTTGAGTAAAATGTAGGCCATACCGATAATGGCATTAAGCGGGGTGCGGATTTCATGACTCATATTGGCTAAAAATTCGCTCTTAGTTTGGCTGGCTTTCTCGGCATTTTCCTTGGCATGACGAAGCTGTTTTTCAACTCTTTTACGATTTAATATTTCGAAATTGAGTTTGCGAATCAAGAAATTTACGGCAATCCAAACCACAAATAATACCGCTAATCCCAATAACGATTCCAAAAACAGAATTTCTTTAACATCCTCTTTTAATTTCTCATAAAAGGCATCGCTAACCATAAAGTTGGCAACCCCCAATAATTCATCACTGTCTCGAGAATAAAGTGCTGTGGTGACCGGAAAACACTTGGCACATTGCATATCGCCCTCAGATAGATCCAGAGAATTATTGACGCTTTCTAAAGCTTCATAATCAAGTTCTAAGGCAATACCCAGAAAATAGGGGCGTTTTAGTTCCGGATCGATAAATACCAATACTTGATCGGTTAGTTGATCAATATCGTCTTGTGTAATTGAGTCTGATAGCGAAGATAAAGCGGTTGAAACAATTTTTGCCTGTGATTCGGCCAGAATTTTGGCGTTAGACTCCGCTTCAATTCGTAAGCGTGGATCTAATACAAAGTTCCAATATATGTACATAAGGCTTTCCAGACTAATTGCCAGTAGTAAAAATAAGCTTGCCACCAATACGTGGGTGTTCGTTCTATGGCTCATACTGTTTGGAAACCTTTAGAAAAAATGACTTTAAATGAACCTGCGAGATTTTTAACATATGGTTATTGACATAGGGTTTAACCCGAGCTTCAATAATCAGGCCAGCCGTTACGCCCTGTTCTACTGCTCCTGAAAATGGTGAATACAGTATTAATTGATGTGCAATTGCATAATCAATTAATTTTTGTAATTGAGTCGTTTCCAGCTCCTCGACTAAATATATGCCGGCATAGCGTTTTTCCGATAACTTTTCCAACTCATTAGTGGCAATGGAATCGACACTAATGGGAATTTTTTTTATTTTGCCTTTCTTTTTACCTTTACCCAGATTGAGCAATTTTTCTGTGTACTCTTGTGCTTGAATTTCGTCACTTTTGTAAACCACCGCTAACGCCAATTGTTTGTTTTCATCCAACTTTTCTGTGATCTGGGTATCCGCTGCCAATATGGTTCGAAACAACTTCAAGCCAATGCGAATTCGAGTGCTTTCTTGATCGGCGCTAAAAGCATTGGGCACAGCCCAGCCTAGCTGTATCAAAAGCAGCAGAACAATACATTTGCTAAAAGTTTGCTTCATTAGCGGCTAACGTCTATAAGCTATAGTCTATAACTAAGTTGTGCCCACCAGGTTCGGCCCGGAAATTCATTGGCTTCCGTTGTGGAGGGCTGGGTATCAAAATACAGAACCTCGTCGTCAAAGACATTTTTTATTCCCAATCTCAGCGTTAAACGCTTATGAAACAAGCGTGAAAAATTGGCTGTTAAGTCTAAGATCTGGTTTCCTTCGATATATTTGTCGGTATTTTCGGAACGGATATATTGTTTGCCAACGTAATAATAATGAGCCGTTAATAAAATATTGTCCCGTGTTTGCACAAACAGATTGAGATTGCCTAACCAACTACTGGTACTGGGAGGTGTTTGAAAGCTTTCCGTATCATTACGGGTATCTTTGGAGTCTGCATAACTAAGGTTAAAGCTCCATTTCAGATATTGATTGATTTTTTGCTCCCACTCCAGTTCTATTCCTGTTGTTTTGGCTTTTAAGGTGCTGGTGTAATTGTTACTTTCTTCGTTATTAGGTGTTTCCCTTTCATTGGGATGGATCAAATTGCTTAATTTGGAATGGAATAAGGTGACACGCCCCAAGAGATTATTATGTCTATAGATGTAACCTAGTTCATAGCTATCCACCTGTTCAGACTCCAAATCGGCTTTTCTAGCTTGTAAGTCATAAAGTTCAAAATAGGTCGGTGAGCGGAATCCCTTGGCATATTGTCCTTTTAATAAATGTGCCTCGGCCATTTGCCAAACAAAGGCAAGACGAGGGGAAATATTGGTTTCATGCAAATTGCTATTGCGGTTAATGGCAAAGCCTGCAGTTAAGGTTAAGTCTGCTGTAAGAGCATATTGGTCCTGTATTGAAAAGCTATATTCATTCCAGCTTTCATCACGTAGAAACTTATTACTGATAAGTCTTGGTGGCGGTTGCTGCGGCACTACGGATATTGACGGCTCTCCTATTTGTGGAGGGTTCGCTCCCGGTGGTGTGGGATTATTGAGGGTGCGTGCGCAAGAATTGGGACTAGGGGAAGGTGTTACTCCCGGAATAAATCCTGGCTCTCCAATTAGCGGTGTGGTATCACTGATACATAAAGTAGCCTGGTCAATATTATAGTGCTTAAATGCCAATCCAAACAGAACTTTATGTTGTTCGTTAGCTTGCCAGTTAAAGTCAACTTGTGTATTGGTTGCAAAGCTTTGATAAATCTTATTGGCGTCGAAATCAGTATCCAATAGAGAGAGTTTGATTTCACTATCCAGGTTCTCGGATAAGTTTACCTTATGATTTATAGTGATACTCGCGGTGCGTTCTGAATTTAGGTTTGTTATGGGTAGGTTATTATCATGTAGATAGTCCCGTTCATACCATTGTGCGGTCAAAGAGGTGTTTTGATAATCAAGAGTGAAAATTAGGGAATCTTTATCTTCTTCCGCTTGTGTACCTACTTTTGCTATTGCGTCATGATCGCGAGTCATACTGATATTGGCGCTAAAACGGAGAGCTTGGTCAGGAGCTTCCCAAAAGTATTGTCCGCCGGCCCCTTCGAAATGACCGTCATAGCCGTTAATATGGGCCAGTTTATTATTTTTATAGGTAATGATATTTACCAATCCCATATAGGCGGAATTGCCGTAAATGGATGAACTGGGGCCACGAATAAATTCGATACGTTCCACTTGTTCAATGGACATTAATAAAATGCTGCTATTGATCCCGGAAACTTCTGAACTCATGGTGGTAGAATTAACCATAATTTTGATGTTACCGGTATTAAAGGGAAACGGGACTCCGCGCACAACCAATAAAGGTGAGCCCCCATTGCTTTTGAGTGTTTTTATACCAGGGACCTGGGACAAGGCATCCCAAACAGTTCGTTTCCCCAGAGCCAGCATTTCCTCACCATTTAAAACGGTTACCATGCCGGGGACATAATCGCTATTGGCTTTGCTTTTGGTGGCAATGCTGGTTTCTTCTTCCAAAATATCCATTAATTCCATCATCTCTGACATATCTTCGTCGGGCTCTTCTGCCTCTATTTTTTGTTCTGCCTGGATATAAGGAGAAAAAAATAAATTAAGGCAATAGATTGCCAATATTTTGGAAGTTTGTTTCATAAATTTTGCCATAACCTGTTATTTGTTATTGTGAATTGTTAAAAGTTATATAGGTAAATTAAGGTTACTATAGCAACCAAGCAAAGCTTATACCACCGCTTTGTTTATAAATAAAAACAGTGTGTTAGATTTATAAGTATAAATCTATAAGCGTTAATGTCTTATATAATTGCTTATTCTCAGCGAGATGACACTTATAGAATTTGTTAAGCTCTTATAGAATTCTATTCTTTGATTACAAATACTCTTCTATAATAGTCGCTAGATAAACCTTAATTAAATTAATTATGAGCCATAATTTTCATTATTTTTTTGCAGCCATGGGCTGGGGTAAGAAGTCCCTTTTGTTATTCGCGTTATTGTTTTATTACCTGCCGGTAATTGCAGCTTTGGAGCTTAACAATAGTAATAATCCTTTATTGCAAGTTTATTTTGAATCAGATACAGAACAACATCAGCTTTTAGGGTTTTTATCTCCTTGGGAAATTAATGCGGATCATTTATTGGTTAATCCTTCGGCACGTGAACAAGAAAAGTTGAAGCAGCTAGGATTTAAAACCAAAATAATTGCAGCAAATCGTAATGAGTTATTTCCCCGGCATTCTAAACGACGCAGTATCAATGCTGGTATGTATCACACCTATACCGAGCTAAAATCGAGCTTGGAACAATTGCTAACGGATTATCCCAACCTGGCTAGTTTGCATGATATTGGTGATAGTTGGGAAAAAACTCAGGGTATTGCTGATCGTGATATCTGGGCCATAAAAATATCGACCAATGCTGCTACATCCAAAAAAGATAAACGTGTTTTGTTTGTTGGGGCTCATCATGCTAGAGAGTGGATTTCGGTAGAAGTCCCTTTGTTATTGGCGAAATACTTACTGGAAAACTATGCACATAATACTCACATTCAATCATTGCTGAGTAATGGTGAGATATGGATTGTGCCCATGGTAAACCCGGATGGACATCAGTATAGTGTGGATGTGGATCGTTGGTGGCGTAAAAATCGTCGCCCTAATAGTGACGGCAGTTTTGGTGTGGATCTTAATCGTAACTACGCTTATAAATGGTCTGAGCCAGGCAGTAGTGACGATCCTTCCGCAAATACTTATCATGGCGTCAGTGCCTTTTCCGAATCGGAGACTCAGGCAATTCGTGACCTAGCCTATCAATATCATTTTAATGCCATGATCTCCTACCATAGCTATGGCGAACAACTGTTCTTTCCCTGGAATTACGATACTATCTCTCCATTAGAAAAAAATTTATTGGAAACCCTAGCCATTGAAATGGGGGAATTGATTACCAATGTAAGTGGAAAACAGTATGAAATTAATCAAGCCGCCTATGATTATCCAGCCAGCGGTACCACTGACGACTGGTTTTATGCCCAGTTTAAAACGGCTAGCTTTACCATAGAGCTACCGCCTAATGGAAATCCCTATTTTGAATTGCAGGAATCGGAAATTCAGCCCAGTTTTGAGGAAAACCTACCACTAGCCTTACATTTAATAAAGTGGAGTCAGCTCAAAAACCCACAACCTAAGGTCGAGTTTAATAATAGTCAACAGCTTAAGACCCTAAGTAATAAGATGCCAATAGATATCGCTATCGCTATGTCTGCCGGCAACCGCAAGGAACTGCTTGCCGATTGGTGGCTATATGCCGATTCGCCACAGGGGAAGTATTACTATAGTGCCACAACCGGACAATGGCGTTCGGGGATGCAATTAAGCTATCAAGGCAAAGTTTTTGATATGGATTTTAGTAAAGTATTAAACAATGCGATTTTGCCGGAAGGAAATTACATACTCTATTTCGGTTTGGAAACTCATGCCGATGGCGTGCTGGACGAAGATATTTTATTTTTAGAGCAATTCCCATTTACGGTTACAACGGAATAATTAAGAAACTTTATGAAAAATCATCTGTCTATTAGGCTCTCTTTTTACCGTCATTCGACTTCAGGCACGATATGTTAAGACTTTTTAGTTTGCTTCAATTTGCTTTTCTTCTATTGATACAGAATATAGTCGCTGAGACTTTGCCAGAAATACCGGCCAGTGACCTGAATGTGGATTCGGTGGAGGAGATTAATATCGAGATTGAACGTTTTTCTCCTCTTGCGGAAAAAGATCCGCAAGCTGCGGTAGCCTTAAAATATTATCGCCAAGCAAAAAGTTTTGTCGAAAAGACAGCTATCTATCAAAGTAATGAAAAGGGATATAAGCAATCCATTGAAAGCAATCCCATAAAAGAAAAGGAAACTAAAAAACAAAAAGAAAGCCTGTCTATTAAGCAAAGCGAGCTGTTTAAAAAGTTTGACTTGGAACGTTCGACCATTGAATTGAACCGCCTATTTACTCAGCAAAAAGCTTTGATCGCTGAATTACGCCAACAACAATCGGTGTTGTTGGAAAAAATCAGTGCCGCCAAATTGCAACCGGATGCTATTGCCAAAAGTCGTGATGAAGTCTATCAACGTCTGGATATTATCCGCGCCACGCTTAAAGAGACATCTACCAAAGAGGACAGCCAGGATATTATTCAGGCCATGCATCTAGCGTTGAATATGGAGCAGCTGAGTTTGCAAGCACAGTTGAATATGCTGGAAGCGCATCGTTTGAGCTTACCGGCCTATTTAAATCTATTAGAGAGTGAAATATCCCTGGTTAAACAAACGATTAAACTGGAAGAAGAGATCGAGCAACGCATGCTGGTTAAACTGGAATTGTTGCGTCAACAGTCGGAAGTCAAAATTCGTGACGAGGCGGAACGTCTCAGTAAAAAAATTATCTCCGAGTTTCCCAGCTTAAAAGCGGTTTTAGATAACAATTTGCAATTGAATAATCAACTTAACCTGCTTAATCAACAGTTTACCGAGTCTGACCGAAAGTATTTAAAAGAAAACCGTCGCCTGGAATTATTGGAGAAAAACTTACAACGCCTAAATCAGCAATTGGCGATTGATGCCCCAGATAGCCTAATGGGGGAGTTTTTATATCAACAACGAGAAAATTTAAGCTTAATTATCGGTAACCTTCGAGATAAAAAAGACGCTCGCTTACGCTCACTGCAATTGGGAAAAGCGCGCCTTAACCAGTTTAAGGTGGATGATCAACTGCAGTCTTTGAGCGAAAAAGAGGATTTTCTTAATCGTTTATTAACGCCATTAAAAGAGAATTCTCAATGGCAGCAGCTATCTTCACAGCAAAAGCAAAGAGTTGAAAATGAGTTGCATACTCTTTTGCAAAACCAATCCTCTTTGTTAAAACGGCTACGCGAACAGTATATTAACTTTATAAAATTAGTTAGTGATTTAGAGCATGCTGAACAGCAGGTAGAGGAAAAGTCCCGTTTATATTCGGAGCTTTTGGATGAACACCTGTGGCTATTACCCAGTAATAAATTGATTAGTAAGCAATGGTTTGGAGATATTCAAGAGCAATTAATCTGGTTGTATTCTCCTCAAACCTGGAAACAAGCTATAGAGGATAGTATTAATTCTGCTAATCAACGTGTGTTAAAAACCTTTTTCGCCCTGTTTGTTGTCATCATGTTGTTTTTATTTAAAAAACGACTAAAAAATCAATTACTCTCCATCTCCAGCCGAGTGAATAAAGTTAGAAAAGATAGCTATTGGCTGACTAGCCAAGCTCTGTTACTCACGGCTCTGTTGGCCTCACCCTGGGCTTTCTTGGTCTATATTGACGGTTATCTTTTAAGCAAGGCGGAACAGTCTGAATTTAGCGTAATGGTAGGAACTGTTTTGATACAGTTGGCCATTTATATCTGGTTACTGGAATTTATTCGTTTGGTTTTGACAGAAAAAGGGCTGGCCGAAGTTCATTTTCGTTGGCGTACCGGTTTACGGATTGTGATTCGTAACAATTTGATCTGGTTTGTCCCTGCTTTTGCATTAAGCTGGTTTTTTGTCGCTACCACACATCTCTATTTTGACCAAAAGCTGCTTAATTTAACCGAACTAGGACGGTTACATTTTTTACTGTTTTTACTGGTATTACTGCTTTTCTTATTTCGAATTTATCAAGTTTGGAACAGCGATATCTGTACGGTTAAATACAAAAGAACCGGAATAGCCGTATATTATTTATTGGTCGGACTTATTGCCGCTTTAATGGTTGCAACCATCGTCGGTTATTACTTATCTGCCATTCGCATATTGGTATTATTGATCACCGCTTTCTTTATTATTTTCTTATTGTTTGTCGGCTATAGTTTAGCTATGCGCTGGTTGCGTTTGACCCATATCCGACTGGCTTATAAACAGGCGTTGGAGAGACGGCAGGCGGAATTGGAGTTAAAAGCCAAAATGCTTGCTCAAGATGCAACCAAGAGTGAGATTCAGGAGGGTCTTCAGGATAACCTCAATTTAGATGAAATTGATCTGCAATTGGTCAACACTCAAGTCAGGCGAATTTTAAAAGGTCTTTTAATTGTTGCCATATTGATCGCCATGGGCTGGCATTTTCGGGAGGTCAGTCCGGTTTTAAATACCCTGGACGATATCAGCCTATGGCAGTATAAAATTAACGATGAAAAAATGGGCATTACCAGTCTATGGGACCTATTGATTTCCGTTGCCGTAATTCTTCTGACTATTGCCGGTTCTCGTAACCTCCCCGGTTTATTGGAAATTAGTATTTTAAATCCCCTTGGTATTGAGGCGGGAAATCGTTATGCCATTGCACGTATCGTGCAATATATTATTTTTGTGGTGGGATTTGTGGTTTCGCTGGCTTGGTTGGGACTGGCTTGGACTGATGTACAATGGCTGGTAACTGCCATGAGTGTTGGCTTGGGGTTTGGCTTAAAAGAGATCTTTTCCAATTTCTTTTCCGGTTTAATCCTATTATTTGAACGTCCTATTCGCATTGGGGACGTGGTAACTATTGGTGATGTTAGTGGTCGGGTATCAAAAATCCGTATTCGGGCTACCACCGTAATTGACTGGGATCGCAAAGAACTGGTGATCCCCAATCAAAGCCTGATTCTGGAAAATCTGATTAACTGGACGTTGTCCAACCATACCACTCGGATTAGTTTTATGCTGGGCGTAGCCTATGGTTCGGATCCTGAGTTTGTGCAAAAACTAATACTGGATACCATCAGTAAGCATCCTCTGGTAATGGAAGAACCGGCACCGTCTGCACTGTTTTTGAATTTTGGCGACTCTTCGCTGGATTTTCGTATTAATGTTTATGTCGCCGATACGGATAACCGTATGAAAACCAAGCATGAATTGCATATGGCCTTGGAAAAAGTGATGCGGGAAAATAATATTGAAATTCCATTTCCGCAACGGGATATCAATATTCGTAATGCTTAAACTTCTTTAAGGACATATAAGAAATCGAATAAGAGTAATTGCTATAAGACTAAAAGTCAGATTTTTAATCTGCTTTTAACTTTATGTAAATAAAACCATTTTTTTTAATGGATTATTGGAACCAGGTGCATTAATAAGTACCAAAACCTAGTGATGAGTTCATTTTCTAAACTTTGTCTAGAAGAATAAATTTACGGTTCCTCATACTAATATAACGAAATGAAAATGGTCGTTAATGATAAATTCCTCATCAGTATTAAAAACGAAATTGATAAGGCCCCAAGTACAGAGAAACTTAACCAAATCACCGACAACTATCATAATAGCAAAGATGCTATCGCTATTTTAGTAAAGCATAAAGACTTTAAAAAACAGCTTAAAAAAGTGGAAACCTATGAAGATGTCTTAAAATTATTGCAATCCTTAACCGTCGAAATTAATAAAACCAAAAAATGCTTTCCCGGTATACTAAATAAATTATTTCAGTAATCTTTTTAGATAGGAATACACAGTCCCTAGTATCTTAGGAATTAGCATAGTAAATAATGATGTTTTTCTCTAAATAATTCAATATTTATTGGTGATAATGTATGAAAAGCTTACAGGCCACACTCCATATTTCCAGGCACGGCCTTATCAATCATTTTGGGTTTAGGCAGATTCATCCCATCCATAATGGCAATATATTCTTCTCGAGTCTTACCATTACCCAAACGGGGATTTAAAGTCTTTTCCTCACCAATAGTCGATTGTGTTAAACCATTGTAATCATGACCGGGATAAACAATGGTATCGTTATCCATCGTAAAGAGATGCTGGGTGATAGACTCATAAGCTGTACCGGCATTGCCGGATTGAAAGTCGGTACGTCCACTACCGCGAATTAATAAGGTATCGCCGGTAAATACGGCTCCTGGAATCACGTAGGAGATATCTGTATTGGTGTGTCCGGGAGTATGCAAAATTTGGATGCTTTCATCACCCAATAATAGATTCTCGCCATGCTCTACTAAAATATCGGCACATTGGCTTTCACTATTACGATGCACTACTACCTTGGCTTGAAATTGCTCCCTGAGTTGACCGGAGCCGGTAATGTGATCGGCATGGATATGTGTTTCCATAAGATATTTAAGGTCCAGCCCTAACTCTTTTATTAACTTGGTGTCTCGTTCCACTTGCTCTTTTACGGAATCGATTAATGCCGCATGCTTGGTTTTTGTGTCCCAAAGCAGGTAGGAATAGGTACTTGAAGTACTATCGAAAAGTTGTCTAATTTGCATAATCATTCTCCACATTAGCAATATTGGAAGTTTTGATACGAGCCTAGATCAAAAACATTGTTAAAGCCATTATGTTCCAGGTAATTTTTAGCATTATTGCTTCGGGCGCCGGATACACAATAAACCACGATATCAGAATTATTTGGTAACTGTTGTTTGGCCAGTCCCAAAACTTGTAACGGGATATTCACTGCGCCTGGCAGAGCTCCAGCTTGAAATTCGGTTGGTGAACGTACGTCAACCAGGATGGCTCCGTTGGCAATAAGTTCTCGGGCTTGTTCGCATTTGCTATTCATGGCTAATATCCTTTTTTAAATACTTGAGTAAATTAGTTGGTTTTATGGGATTGTAAATATAGGGGGAAATTTTGAAAGTGACTAATGTTACTAAAAGGTCAATATTAGATAAAATTATCCATTTACGAATCCATAGCTTTGAAAGTACTTTTCTATCAGTAGTTCCTCACTAACTGGTTTTTCGTAAAAGTATCCTTGGTAACAATCACAGCCCTTCTGGGCTAAAAATTGTTGCTGTTCTTGTTCTTCGACACCTTCGGCTACCAGAGATAAATTAAGGTTTTTAGCCATGGAAATTATGGTTTCAACGATTGCGGCATTACGGTGATTATGACTAACATCGTGAATAAAGGATTGATCAATTTTTAACTCATCCAACGGTAGGCGTTGTAGATACAGCATTGAAGAATATCCGGTACCAAAATCATCGATAGAAAAATGTACCGACAATTCTTTTAATTGTTCCATTTTTTCCACTATTTCATCGATATTCTGTAGTAGTAGTCCTTCGGTAATTTCCAGCATGAGGCGAGAAGGATGAATCTTATTTTCGGCAATTTTTTCTTTAACAATATCAACAAAATCTGGCTGGCTAAACTGTTTAGGGCTGATATTTACCGATACGGATTTAAAACTACTGGGGAGCTTGTATTGTTCTAGAATTTTTATAAAAGCACAGGCATTGTTGAGGATTTCCACGCCCATGGGAATAATCAAGCCGCTTTCTTCGGCAACCGAAATAAATTCAATTGGAGATATCACGCCTTTTTGAGGATGGTGCCATCGAACCAGAGCTTCGACCCCGATGATTTCGCCATGCTGATTAATTTGAGGTTGGTAATTAAGCTTAAATTGTCCGGTGAATAGAGCCTGACGAATTTCTCTCTCCATAGCCAGACGACGATCGGCTTCTTCCTGCATTTTTTGATCATAGAAACGAACCGCATTTCGACCGGCGTTTTTGGCTACATAGAGTGCCGAATCTGATTGTTTTAGCAGGTCGTCGGGGCTCTGCATGGCGTCTTCAAAAATGGCTATTCCGATACTGGCGGTGATATGAAATTCTCGTTCATCCAAGATGTAGCCACCAGCTAAGTGAATTCGAATTTTCTCACCGATGGTTTCTGCCTTTTGAATTGCTTCACCGAGATGTTCTGAAAGTGCCGGTAAAATGACGACAAATTCATCGCCGCCAATTCGCGCTACTGTGTCATCATTGCGTACCGAGTTGGAGATACGGTTGGCAACCTGTTTGATTAAGTTATCACCAAATTGGTGACCCAGTGAATCGTTTAATTTTTTAAAGTTATCAACATCGATAAAGAGTAGCGCACCGCAATTATTTAAGCGGCCGGAATGGCCAATTTCCAGTTCCAGACGGTCCAATAATAAGCGTCGATTAGGGAGACCGGTAAGGGTGTCATGGTAGGCGTAATATTCTATTTCTTGCTCGAAATTTTTTCTTTGTGTTACGTCCTGGACAGTAGCAATGACACTATTGTGTTCGGTTTTATCTTCGATTAATTGTCCGGTTTCGGTTAGATAGCGAATAGACTGATCAGGACGAGTAATGCGGTACTCAAGCTGATATTGTGCCTGTTGATTGTCTAAAAAATTAGCGATGGTCGTTTTACGAATTTTTTTGTCATCGGGATGTATCGCCTTAAAGAAATCGCTATAACCATCTTTCCATTGTGCTTTATTAATTCCAAAAATCCGATATATCTGTTCGGAAAATTGTAAATTGTCGTTTTCTACATCCCAGTACCAATTGCCGATTTTTGCTAATTCTTGAGCTTTTAGTAAGTTTTTTTGCGCACTTTTCAACTCGATTTGTAATTTATGTTGTACTCTTAAATCTTCTCGTAATTGATTTTCCACCCGAGCATTTTGTCGTACTACAAATGCCGCAATAGCAAGTCCTAAAAATAATAAAGTAGAGCTGATAATTAGCAGGGAGCTAAAAGCTTCCTCATAGGCAAGTTCGGCCTCATCCACTTCTGATTTGGAAAGATGTTGTTGATATTTTAGTATATTTTCATAGAGTTTTATAACTTCGTTTTGACCCGGAATAACCTTTTCTAAAAGTAATTCCTGAGCTTCTTCACGATTCTCCTGCTCAATTAATGAGATGACCATACGTTGTTGTTTAGCGACGTCGCCACCATTTTTAAAAAGTACCTTAAGCATTCCTTTGACTTTTACATCCATTTGGAATGTTTCCAGTTTTTCCTTATTTTTAATCCAATGACCGGCTTGGGCGTGGAAATGTTGAATTTCTTCGTCCAATTCAAAAGGATCATCTTTAATCACAATTCGTAGTAAAGACATGGAACGTTCGCGCGCAAAGTTACGCATGGTTTGCAGGATATCGGCTTTGATTATGCGATTTTGGACCATGGTTTCCATACGCTGATTGATGTCGGACATATTTTTCAGTCCAATGGCGGATGAAGCCAATAACAGCAATAATATAAGTCCAAAACCGATAAGTAGGACCAGAGTGGAAGAATTTTTCATTATTAGTCGTTGTTATATATGCTTGTAATTTATATAGATTAATACGCCATATTAAATTACAGCTAAAATCCCGCCCCGCTCACTTTATTTTAGTTATTTCTAGCATAAATACCAATACTTAATTTTAATAGTATTGATATTAAGAAAAGTCTAAGGTCTGAACCTTGTATATTAAAAATAAAGGATTTTTAAAGTACTTTAATCCACATATCCACAGGTCTGTCCGACTGGAGAGACCTTTAGGTTAATCTCATAAGGAGTGACTTGGCCTGATGGGTATGTGGATT
>Ga0209475_10000680_pt1 | contig 57879 bp, 24 predicted proteins | sample tdDd471_FD_187128 | JGI IMG/M metagenome (GOLD analysis project Ga0209475, IMG submission 187128) | Marine sediment microbial communities from the Atlantic coast under amendment with organic carbon and nitrate - tdDd47.1 (SPAdes)... | ecosystem: Environmental > Aquatic > Marine > Coastal >... | reverse complement strand
GCGCACAGCGGAGCGAGCGCAGCGAGTGGAGCGAGCACGGCGAGGACGGCGGAGCCGTGGCTTGGCCTTGCGGGGCGGGAGCACGAGGTCAGACTGAGGAGACCCACGCGCACACTCCGCTCTGTCCGCCTTCGCTCCGCCCCCGCTCTCCCTCACCACTCCGCGCGCGCACACGCTCCCCGCGCCGCTCACGCTCACGCTCCCCGCGCCGCTCACGCTCACGCTCACGCGCACGCGCACAGCTCAGCTCAGCCCCCGCTCCGCTCCGCCTCTCCTACCCCACCGCTCCGCCACCGGGGGCGAGGTGACACCAGAATACCGAATAGAAACGGCAGCTCAGAACCCATGCAGCCATCATCATGCCTCGCAAACCGAGCTGTGCCGGCTTGTGGATCACACCCGAGCGCGGGGTCCAACCCCGCCGCCTAACACTTTGACGTCGAGGTCGTCGCGGTGACGGCGGTGCGGACGGCGTCCTCGATCTCGGGGCCGCGGAGGGGGTCGAGGGCGAAGACCGCGACCTCGAGATCGCCCTGCTCGGTGAGGGTGACCTGGGTCGGGTGGGCCGCCGACGCCCAGTGGTGGGTGAAGGTCGCCAGCTCGATGGTCTCGGTGACCGCCGTCAGGGGCACGCCGGACGGCGGCGTCAGCTGGAACGCGTGGCGCACCGCCCCGACGTCGGCCGCGCGGCGCGTGATGGCCGCCTTCGAGAGCTGGCTGTACGGGACGAGCACCTCGTCGCCCTGGGCGGTGACGACCTCGAGCACCCGGTAGCCCAGCCGCTGTACGCGCCCATCGACGGCGCCGACGACGACCCGGTCCCCGGGCCGACACGTCCGTCCGGCCTTGAAGAAGACCCCGTGGACGAGGTCCCGGATCGCGACCCACGAGATCCACAGCACCGCGATGATGACCAGGACCGCGAAGTACGGTGAGTACTGCGGCTGCCCCTGGAAGATCATCGGCACCGAGCTGACCACATAGGCCAGGCCGGCGATGGTCTCGAGCACCGTGAGGGTCGTGTGCAGCGCGACCTTGCGGCGCCGCGCGACCCGCGAGACGCGGAGCAGGTAGCGGAGCCCCTGGAAGAGCCCGATCAGGCCGAGACCCACCGCGATGAAGAGGATGATCCCGACCGCCGAGATCTGGAGGTGCGGCGTCGGCTCGACGGTGGCGAGGAGCGCGCTCACGGCAGCATCCCCCGGTCCTCGAGGCTCCGCGTGACGTGGTGCTGCACGTAGCGGTTGAGCCCCAGCGCGTCCTCCCCCTCGCGGATCACGAGCCCCATCCGCGCCAGCGCGCCGACCTCGGCGTCGACCCGCTCGCGCGGAAGACCCATCACGCGCGAGAGCCTCGTCAGCGTCAGCGATTTGTGCAGGACGAGCTGAACGAGCAGCGCCAGCTGGCTCACGTCGAGCTCGTCGAGCACGCCGTCGTCGACCGCCCGCGGCTGGCGCATCACCAGCGTCTCACCACGCAGCTCGCCCGCGTGGACGAGCCACCCCTGCAGCGCCGGCCCGACCAGCCCCCGCGAGGCGTCGAAATGACCCGCATAGAAGCGCGCTCGCCGCCAGTCGCCGAGCCCCTCGGATGGGCGCCCCTCGAGCTCCCAGGAGAAGCCCGTCGAGCCGTGACGGAGCTCCATCATCTCCTGGAGCGTCCGCGAGTCGACCGGCCCACACTCGAGGACGGCGAGCGCCCGCCTGGCCAACGCGCGGAAACGATCGATGGCCCGGAAGGCCCGGGTGTTGAGGTCGAGCACGAAGAGGCAGCGGTCGCCGTGGCGCTCGATCGCGTCCAGCAGGACGTCGATGACGGCCAGCCCCTCGGCGCTCCGCTCCCACCAGAGCTCGGCGTCCTCGACCACCAGCGCCGAGCCCTCGGGGAGCGTCCGGAGGACCTCTTCGAGGGTCCCGCGCACCTGGAGCGCGTCCTGGACACGCTCGGCGAAGACCTCGGGGTCGATCGAGCCTCCGGCCGGGGGGACCAGCTTGAAGATGCGCTCGTGGTCGAAGTGGGAGCGCACGACCAGCTGCGCCAGCGCGCTCTTGCCGCTGCCGCCGTCGCCGACGACGACCAGCGCCCCCGAGTAGCCCGCGCGGTGATTCTCGACGGCCCGAGCCGCGCGAGCCAGCTCGCCCTCGCGCCCGACCCAGAAGGTGTGGTCGCTCGCCGACCGTCCCAGGAAGAGCTGTCGGTAGTAGAACGGCAGCTCGCCGAGCAGCTCCGGCGCCGGCGTGCAGGCGCGGGTCAGCTCGAGCGCGCGATCGACCACGGCGTCCCCGGCGCGCACCCCGGGCTTCAGCCGCCGCGCGAGCAGCACCCCGCGGCTCCGGCGATAGACCAGGCCGACCACGGCGCCCCGGAACAGCTCGCCGATCCCGCGGGCCGCCTGCCCGAAGGCCGTCGCGACCCGCCCGCGCCGGCGCTTCGTGTACCGCTTGATCGCCTCGGTCGCGCCGGCGATGGCCCAGGTGCCGGTCCGCTCCCGGATCGTCGCCAGCCGCTTGGCGACCCGCTCGCCGAGGGCCGGGTGCAGGCCGCGCAGGATCTCGAGCTCGGCGCCCACCCGGGCGATCCCGGAGTCGAGCAGCGGCAGCAGCTGCGCCCGGGCGTCCTCATCGACGACCTCGACGTCGGCGGCGATGAGATCGCTGGCGCTGTACGACACCAGCCGCACGACGTCCCGGCCGACGCGGTGCGCGCGCCGCTCGTGCTCGGGGATGGCGTTGGTCGACTCGGCCAGCTCGCCGACCAGCTCCGCGTCGACGATGAACTCCACGACCCGCTGCAGCCCCACCGGCGCGCCCTCGACCTCCTCGAGGGGGTGCGCCTCGAGCTGGGCGAGGGCGTCGTTCGCGACCACCTCGACCGACGCAGGGAGCTCCAGGGTGGCCTTCTGGGTCTCCTGGACCAGCGCGTCCATCACCCCGCCGAGCTCGACCCGGGACTTGAAGGTGTGGCTGACCGACAGGGTCTCGGGTCGCCCGGCGCGGACCGCCTCCCGGAAGGTCTTCAGCTCGGCGAGCAGCTCCTCATAGGGCGTGACCAGATCCCGCTGAAGCCGGCCGCGGAGCTGGTTGAGCGTGCGCTCGACGATGACCGAGAGTCGGCGCTGATAGCCGGCCATGTCGAGGGTGATCTCGCCCCGATGGACGAGCAGGGTCTCGGTGGTCAGCCACTGTGCCGGGAGCTCCGCCAGCTGCTCGGCCCGCGCCCGCGCCGACCGCGAGACCCGCCGCTCGCGCCGCGCGAACCGCGCCACGTCGAGGCGATCGAGATCGTCGCAGTAGCCCTGGGCGAGGTCGCGCCCGGTCGCGCGGGTCGCGAGGACCTCGCTCGCCAGCTCGTCGTCGATGGCCGCGGTGAGGGCGTCGAGCTCGGCCACCGCGCGCTCCTGCTCCTCGGCCAGCGCCGCAGCGAGGTCTCCGCCCTCTCGGGCCAGCTCCTCTAAGCTCGACAGGCGCGCCGCGACGCCGGTCTGGTGGCGGACCAGCTCCGAGACGAGGCGCTGGCTGGACGCGGCGAAGCGCTCGAAGGCGCGGTGCGTCGAGGCCCCGCCGCGATCGACGAGGTAGGCCGGGTAGAGGGCCGTCGGACGGACCTCGATCCGCGGGGCCCGGCGCCCGATCCACGCGCCGAAACGGCGGCGCCACTTGAAGCGCCGCAGCGGCCCGGAGTCCTCGGGGCTCTTGGCGACCTCGGCCCGGTCACGCTCGACGCGGATCCGGCGCGGGGCCTCGCGCTCGAGCTCGGCGATGGCGGTGTTCCAGCGCTCGACGGCGGCGCCGAAGAGGTCGCGCATCGCGGGCAGGTCGTCCCGCTCGAGCTCGTCGAGGGCCTTTCGCGCCTGGAAGATGATGCCGCTCTGGGCCCGGGCGATGGCCTTCTTGCGACGCGGCGCGGGCGCGTCCGTGGCGACGGTCCGCGCGAGCCCGTCGAGGTGCCGCTTGACGCTCTCGGCGAGGCGCTCGACCAGCGCGCGCTGGTGGCCGTAGAGCGGGGTGAGCGCCCGCTCGTGGAGCGCCTCGAAGGCCCCCTCGACCGCGGTCGCGAAGCGGGTCGCCTCGGGCTCGAGCTCGGGGTGGGTCGGCAGGCGCAGCGGCGGTAGCGCCGGGCGGGCCTCTTCCGGCGAGGTGGGCGCGGCGAGGCGGACGGTGGCCTTGGCCTGGGGCAGCGAGAAGCCGGCGTCCAAGCGGAACGTGCTGTCGAAGCGCCGCGACGCCTGGATCAGCAGGAGGCTCCCCGAGGTCGCGCGGATGAGCGCCTCGGTGCGCGCGATCCACTCGGACGGCGTTCGGCGGCGGGTCGTCGGCAGGCTGGCGATGATCAGGTCGGCGGCGCCCGACTCCTGGTGCATCCGCTCTTCGAGCGCGTCGTGGTCAGGCAGGTGCGTGACCACGACCCGGGCGAGGATGCGGTTGTCGTCGAGGACCCGCTGGGTCTGCTGGTGGAGCCGGTCCGCGTGGGCCGGATCCTCGGCGGCGATGACGAAGCTCAGCTCACACCGACGCCAGTCCGGCGCGGCGCTGATGTGCCGGATGAGCGCGAGCGCGAGCGACATGTCGGCCCCGCCGGGGCCGGTCCAGACATCGATGCGCCGCTGGGCGCCGAAGCTCCGCTCGGGGTCGTGGCCGAGGACGATGAGGTTCAGGTCGCGGGCGCGGACGCTGTCGAGGAGCGAGGCGAAGCCATCGGCGGCGTGGTGGTGGGCGTACCAGTCGACCACGACGGTGTTGGGCTCGACCCCGGAGAAGCCGTAGAAGCGGCAGACCGCCTCCATCGTCCGGTAGACGTCGTCGGTCGGGGTCGGGCGATGGAAGAAGCCGGTCCGGGCGTCCACCGGGGGGGCGGGCTCGGAGGCGCCGACCACGTGGGGGATGGCCTGATGGTCGCCGTCGCCCGGGACGAGCTCGAAGTCGGTGATGATGCCGCGGCCCGCCATCAGCGTGTTCGTGAACGACAGGAGCGGCCCGCGGCTCGGGGCGTCGCGCTCGCTGAAGACCATCACGTTGGGGCGCCAGTTGCGGTGGTGGTCGTCGTTCTGCTCGAGGCGGCGGAGCCCCGAGCGGACCAGCGACGACCACACCCCGCCCCAGGTGTCGCCGGCCTCGAGACGGAGCTCCCGCCGGCGGAAGTGCAGGAAGAGCCCCAGCAGGAGCAGCGTCGCGGCGATCATCGCCAGGAAGTTGAGCTGCACCATGACGATGACGGCGGCCAGGGCCCCGAGGATGCTGACCCAGATGGGGATCCGGAACTCCGGGCGGAAGTCGGGGCTGACCCAGCTCTCGAAGGCGCAGCTGAGGTTCAGGAACCCGTAGGTCATGATGAAGAACATCGAGACGATGCTGGCGATGACGTCGAGCTCGCCGATGAGGATCCCGGCCTCGGCGATGGCGAAGGTCAGCAGCAGCGCGTTGCGCGGCTCGTTCGCCTTGCCGCGGCCGCGGGCGAAGATCTCGGGGGTGAGGCGGTCGAGGGACTTCGCCTGCAGGATCCGCGGGGCGCCGAGGATCGAGCCGATGGCCGACGAGAGCGTCGCGCCCCAGATGCCGGCGAAGACCATCCACGGGGCGACGGCGGTCTCGAGGAGCACGTCGGCGCCGAGGAGGTGCTCGCGGTCGATGGTGTAGGCGAGGAAGACGGCGAGGCCGACGTACGCGGTGAGCCCCACGGCGATGGCGGCGATGGTCCCGAGGGGGAGCGCGCGCTTGGGGTCCTTGAGATCGCCCGACATGTTGACGCCGGCCGTGAAGCCCGTGACCGCCGGGAAGAAGATGCCGAAGAGGACCGACACCGACCGGCCGGAGTCCATGGGCTCGAGGGCCGGGCCCGCGACCGGGCCGAGCTCGTGGCTGCCGAAGAAGATGCCGACGAGCGACACCGCGATGGCCGCCATGATGACGTACTGGATCTTCAGCGCGAACGACGTGCTGACCAGGGTCACGATGGTCACGACCAGCAGCGTCAGGGAGCCGGCGACGCGGATGGCGTCCATGTCCTTCGGGCTGTAGCCGAGGAGCGGCAGTAACGACTCCGCGAAGCCGATGACGTAGAGGCTGACCGAGAACGACAACCCCACGTAGAGGGCGAGGCCGAGAGTCCCGCCGATCGGCAGGCCCAGGCTCCGCGATACGATGTAGTAGGGGCCGCCGGCGCGGACCTTCTTGTCGGTCGCGATCGAGGCGACCGACAGCCCCGTCGTCACGCTGATGACGTGGGCCGCGAGGATGATGCCGAGGGTCATCCAGAGCCCGCCCTCGCCGACGATGCGGGGCAGGCGCATGTACATGATGACGCCGAGGATGGTCAGGACCGACGGCGTGAACACGCCCCCGAAGACCCCGAACCGATTTCCGCGCGCCATCGCTACCTCGTCGTATCTCCCGCCCCCTGGATTAGCAGCGCTGGCGCGGGAGCGCCACCGAGACCGGCGCCGCGCGTCCGCGCCGGGGCGACGAAGCGACGGCGGGCCGGCGCCGTCTCGGGCTGGTCAAGGGTGGCCGAGGCGCCTACGCTCGGCGGCATGGACGGCGACCTCCTCGTCTTCGCGTATGGCTCGTTGATCTCCGATCCGGAGCTGCCGGAGGCGGTGACTCACCACTATTGGGCCCGGCTCGACGGCTACGCCCGGCGCTTCAACAAGCGCTCGATGGCGCGGGGGGCGCCGCTCGAGGAGTCTCACGCCGACGATCCGGCCGCGTCCCGCGCCTTCGTGCGGCGTGACCACGTCGACTCGCTCGCCCTCGGGCTCGAGCCCCGAGACGACGCCCACGTCGTCGGACGGGTGCAGGTCTACCCACGGGCGGTCTCGGCCGCCCTCATCGAGCGCCTCGACATGCGCGAGGGCTATCACCGCGGCGAGCCGGCGGCCCGCTCGGGCTACGTCCCGGTGGTGCGGACCGTCCACCGGCTCGGCGACGGCGCGTCGCTCGAGGCGCTCCTCTACCTGACGAACCCGGAGAGCTCGCTCGTCGTCCCACCGTCGCTCCCGGACGCCGAGCGCGCCGGGATCCTGATCGCGGCCACCCCGCGGACCCGCGCGCCGCGACCGGCGGGCGTCGACTACCTGGTCGCGGTGCGCGCCGCGCTCGCCCGGGACGACATCTTCGACCCCTCCCTCGAGCGCCAGGCGCGCGCCGTCGCCGCGTTGGGGCCGGCCTGGGCCGCACGGGTGGGCCTCGCCTGAGGGTGCCTGGAGCGCGGGGATCTCCGGCGTTCGCCCTCGGGATCTCCGCGCCTCCGACCACGATCCGCGCCTGGCGCGCGTCGTCCCGCGCGACGCGATCCAGGACGGTGCCGGCGCGTTGAGGCCGTCTCCGGGCGGGCGTACGATCGTGGAGAAGGGTCGGAGCCACCGTCGGTGCCGGCGTCCACCCAGGCGAGCGGGGCCGAGCGGGGGCGCCGTCGCTTCGCACGCTCCATGAGTTCCCGGACGCCGTGACCGCCCCACGGCGGAGCGCTGGGGGGCGCGCCGTGGCGTCGTCGTGCGCGCCCCGAGGGCCGCGCCGGAGGTGGCCATGTACGTTCACAAGCCCACGAAGAAGCCGGGCTCCCCGCTCCCGACCGCGGTCGAGCAGGCCGACGCCAAGACGCCCGCCCACAAGCACCTCGCCGCGATGCCGCTCGCGCAGCAATCGGCCGCGCTGGCTCCGCCCGGAGAGCTCGTGCCCGGCCGGCTCGACCAGACCAGGGTCGAGGCCGCCCTGGCCAAGGATCCCGAGCTCCTCGCGCGCGCCGTCGAGCGCCTCGGACAGGACCCGGAGGCCGCGGCGCGCCTCGCGGAGCAGCTCAAGGACCGCGAGGAGGTGCAGCGCCTGGTCGTCGGCCTCTTCCCGCCGCCCGCCCAGGAGAGCGCCGCCGCCGCGCCCGGCTACACGACCGCGTCCGGCTTCTCGGGGCTGACGGTCAACGCGTCCAACGCCGCCGGTCCGCAGTCGATGAACGCCGCCATGATGGGCCAGATGAGCCAGGCGAGCGGCGTCCAGCAGCCGCAGACCCTCGGCGTGAAGGTCGAGACCGACGCCCTCGAGAAGGCCATCGCCGCGCTGGGCGACGTCGCGAAGTTCGTCGCCTGGGTCGCGGTGAAGGTCGTCGAGGTGCTCGGCCAGGCCGCGCGGACCCTGGTGAGCGCGCTGCCGGTCGGCTGGCTCGTGACCGCGGTGGCCCAGACCCTCTTCGGCACCAAGGCCGGGCTCCTGCTCCTCCCGCTGCTCTTCCTCTGAGCGCTCGACGGTTCGCATCCGCCTCGCGCGTTGACCGCCTCGCGTCGCGACACGTAGCCTCGCTTCGCCCCCCTCACGCGTGGCGGACCGTCTCCCGCGACGCCGAAGAGGTCCGTGCTCGAGCGTGGAGCCGCCGCCGATGCGATACGCACCGTCCCCCCTCCTCGTCCCCCTCGCCGTCCCCCTCGCGCTGAGCGTGCTGTTGGCCGCCTGCGCCGAGCCGCCCGACGGTCGGACACCGGCGACGCGGACGGCGGCGCAGACGGTCTCCGGCCCGTGGGCGCCCCCGGCGAGCACCATCGCCATCGCGGCCACCCAGTATGTCCCGGTCGTCGACCCACCCGCGGTCTCGCCCCAGGGCTACTGTACGTCGTCGAACCCCTTCGCGTGCTCGTGCTCGCACCCCGCCTGTCACAGCGCGCTGCCCGGCACGGCGGCGCTCGACCAGTACCTGCGAACCAAGCACGGCTTCCTCGGCTACGGCGGGCTCTTCTGCTGCCGCCAGAACAGCGCGACGACCAGCGTCCCCAAGCTGTCCGTCCACGCGATCGGCCGGGCCATCGACCTGATGGTCCCGACCATCGGCGGCGACGCCGACAACACCCTGGCCGACCCGGTCGCCAACTGGCTGGTCGAGAACGCGGAGTACATCGGGGTCCAGCGGGTCATCTGGGACAAGCGCTACTGGAACGGCGAGAAGGGCTTCGGGCTCCTGAGCTCGGCCTCGCTGTCCCACGTCAACCACATCCACGTCGAGCTGAGCATCGCCGGCGCCGCCATGCAGACGCCGTTCTTCACCTCGGGCGCCCACCAGAACGCCTGCACCGCGCACTGCGCCGGGAGCCTGCTCGTCAGCGGCGACTGCAGCGCCGTCGACTGCGCCAACACGGGCGCCCAGTGCCTCGCCGGGCCGCCCCCGCACTGCGGCACCCCGGCGCCGCCCGAGCCCCCGGCCGCCGTCCCCGTGTCCGGCGCGTCGCCGCCGAGCGTCGCCACCGTCGGCCCACCCCGCCGCTTCGTCTTCGTCACCCCGGAGCGGCTCTTCGACACGCGTCAGGCCGCGCTGAGCACGAAGCTCACGCGCGGCGGCGGCGGCACCAGCGGGCCGCTGACCGCCGGCTCGCCGGTCAACGTCTTCGACGCGTCCGGCGTCGTCCCCGGGGCGACGGCGCTCTGGCTGAACCTGGTCGCCATCGCCCAGGAGGACCCGGGCCACCTCCTCGCCTACCCGAAGGGCGCGACCCGGCCGAGCACCTCGAACGTCAACTACGTCCCCGGCGGATACGCCCGCGCGAACGCCGTCCCGGTCGTCCTCGGCGACGGCGACGACGTCGCGATCTACGCGGCCGCGGCGGCCCACGGCATCGCCGACCTCGGCGGCGCCTTCGCGGCGTCGGGCGCCGGGCTGACCGCCGTCGCGCCGAGCCGGGTCCTCGACACGCGGGCGACGGGCGTGCCGATCGCGGCGGAGACCGTGACCTCGATCGACGTCAACGCGCCGGTGGGCGCGACGGGGGTCATCGCGTCGGTCGCGGTCATCGCCGGCAACGCGCCCGGCCACCTCGCCGCCTTCCCGTGCGGGACGGCCACCCCCGGGACGAGCAACATCAACTACCGCCCCGACACGGTGTCGGCGAACACCGTCGTCTCCGAGCTGGGGACGAACCAGCGGCTCTGCGTCTGGTCCCTCGAGGAGGTCGAGCTCATCGTCGACGTGACCGGCTACCTGTCACCGGACGGCCCGCTCTCGTATCAGCCGCTGACGCCGAGGCGCCTCCTCGACACCCGCGGCGAGGCGACCTTCTTCACGAACCGCCTCGCCGACGAGCAGATCGTCTCGCTGCCGATCCAGTCGCTGCCGGGCGCGCCGGACGGCGTCTGGGCCGCGGTGGTCAACCTCACGGCCGTCGGCGCCGACCAGCGCGGCTTCGTGGCGGCGATGCCGTGTGGCGGCTCGCTGCCGACGACCTCGTCGCTGAACTTCACCCCGGACTCCGCCGTGGGCGCGCTCAGCGTCACCGCCGTCGGCGAGGACGGCGAGCTCTGCCTCTTCGTCAAGTCGCGGACCCACCTGATCGTGGATCTGCTGGGCGTCTGGGTCCACGACGACAGCCTCGTTCCGCCGGACCCGCCGGACGACAACGACCCCGGCGACGACGGCGAGCCCTACGATCCCGAAGACCCGGTGACGCCCGTCGACGAGGACCCGGTCGACGCTGGCGGGACGGACACCGCCTCGCCCGACACGGTGACGCCGCCGGACACGGTGACGCCGGACACGCTCGCGCTGGACACCTTCGTGCCGACCGACACCTCGCCGGCCGCTGACACGGCGGTCCCCGACGACACCGCGGCGCCCGAGGACACCACTCCGCCCACAGACACGGCGAGCGCGACGGACACCACGTCGACCGACGGCGTCACCGTAACGACGCCCGACGTGGTCCGCGAGGTGAAGGAGGTCACCCACGAGACGGCGGACGACGGCTGCGCCGGCGGCGGAGGCAGCTCCTCGGCCGTCGTCCTGTCGCTGCTGCTGGCGCTGGGCTGGCTCGCGCAGCGTCGGGTCGAGGGTCGCGACGCGGTGTCCGCCGCGCCGGGTCGGGTCGCACGCGGCCGCGGGGTGGTCAGCGCTCGACGGCGAACCCGGCGGCCTCGACGGCCTGCCGTAGGGCCGCTTCATCGACGGCGCCCTTGACGAGGAGGCGCCGCTCGTCGACCGACGCCGTGACGGCGGCGACGCCGGGGACGCTGCGGGCGGCGGTCTCGACCTTGGCGGCGCAGTGGCCGCAGGTCATGCCGTCGACGGTCAGCACCAGCGCCCGGCCCGTGGCGCGCGACGCCGACCAGCGCCCGGCGAGGCGGCGCAGGTCGCCGAACGCGAGCCAGGCGGTGGCGGCGAGCAGGACGACCGCGGAGGCGACCTCCCACCAGGCGAAGGTCTCGCCGTGTACACCGGGGGCGTTCGTCGCGACCGAGGCGAGGACCGCGTCGAAGGCCAGGCCGAAGCCGACGCTGCCGACGATGATGGTGGTCAGGTAGGCGGCGAGTCGGCGGGCGCCGAAGGTCTTGTAGACGGCGCCGATGGTCGCGAGGTTGGTCGCCGGGCCGGCCATCAGGAAGACCAGCGCGGCGCCGAGGGGGAGCCCGGCGCCGACCAGGGCGGCCGCGATCGGGACGGAGCCGGTGGCGCAGACGTACAGCGGCAGCGAGACCGCCAGCGCCAGGAGCGCGGCCCAGAGCCCCCCCGCGCCCGACAGCGACGCCAGGGCGTCCACCGGGACGAAGACCTCGATGGCGGCGGAGATCGCGACGCCGAGCGCGAGCCACGGCCAGATCGTCCCGAGGATGTCGAGGGCGTGGTCGAGGGCGCCGGCGAGGGTGCGCGGGGCAGCCGGCTCCTCGGCGAGGTCCGGCGCGCCGGCCGCGGTCCCGCCGATACGCTCGACCCACAGGCCGCCGATGACGCCGGTCACGAGCGCGGCGACGACCTTCAGGAGCGCGAAGGGCCAGCCGAGGAGGGACGCGCTGACCAGGACCGAGTCGACGCCGGTCTGCGGCGTGCTGATCATGAAGCCCATCGCCGCGCCGTCGCTCGCCCCGCTGCGCTTGAGGCCGATGCCGGCGGGGATGACGCTGCAGCTGCAGAGCGGCAGCGGGACGCCGACGGCGACCGCGCGGAGGACCCCGAGGGGCCCGGTGAAGCTACGCCGCACGACGCGGCGCGGCACCAGGACGTGGAGGGCCGCCGCCCCGAGCAGCCCCAGGAGGAGCCACGGCGCGAGGGAGAGGGTCGTGTGCCAGAGTGCGTCGAGCATCACCGCGTCCTTACCACAGCCCGCGGCGGGGCCATCGCGCGAAGACCCTGCGGCTCGCGTTCGCCGAGGGCGATCCCGAGCAGCGCCGCGTGTCAGCCGGCGTCAGAACCCAAGAAAGTCTAATAATTACTTGACATTCCAGGCAGGAAAAGGCCGTTCGGCGAGGTCGTGTTCGCCAGATCGGCCGCAGCGGGCGCTGGCGCGACGCTGGTGGGCGTGATCGGCGAAACAGGTCTCGCGAGGTGGGTTTGGACGCGAAACGGGTCTGAAGGGGCCGCCCTGAAGTCGCTCGGAACCGCATGGTATAAGGGTCGCATGGAGAATCAGACCACGAACGCACCAGCCTGGCTCGTCGAGATGGACCGGCGGCTCGTCGCGGTGTCCCGCTCTGCGGGGGCGCTGCGGTTGGCCGTGGGCGACGCGCTCCGACTGCTGCGGGAGACGGGCGGGTACCTCGAGCTCGGGTTCTCCTCGGTCGGGGCGTACGGCTTCGAGCGCATCGGTCGGAAGCCGCGCTGGGTCGACGAGTCGGCGCGGGTGGCCGCGAGGTTGGTCGGGCTGCTTGGGCTGCGAGCGGCGTTGGAGCGAGGCGAGCTCGGGTGGTCGATGGTCGAGCTGCTGGCTCGAGAGGCGACCCTGGAGACCGAGGCCCAGCTCATTGCGGATGCGCGCGGGATGACCGTCCGGGCGATGCGCGAGCGGTTGGCGGGCCAGTCCGGCGACGACGAGGCCGGGGCGACATCGCCCGAGGACGAGCAGCGGACGCTGCAAGTCAGCGTCGACAGTGTCACGGCGTGGGCCTTCGAGGCGACCCGGAGCCTGTTGCGGACGCGCTTCGCCGTGATCGGTGACGACGCGATGGTCGAGTCGCTGCTGGCCGAGGCGATGTCGACGCTCCTGGCGCGGCACCCGGAGCTGACCTGCCGTCTGGACAGCGCGACGCGGGCCGAGGCCTGGGACCAGCGGCGCGAGCTGGAGCGCCGGCTGGCCGAGCTGCTCGCCGAGGACGACCTCGCGGGACAGGACGATGACCCTGCTCTTACCGAGCTGATCGGGGGTTTCGTCGATGAGGCACGGGACCGTCGCGAGCTGTCGCGGACGCCGGTCGAGTTGGACGCGCACCTCCGCGCGCTGAGCGCGCGGCTTCAGACCCGGGACCGGAGGATTGGCGAGCTGGCGTCCGAGATTTGGGGCTGCTCGGGGTGGCGGACGCTCGGGTACGCGAGCGCCGCGCAGTACGCCAACGAGCGGCTCGGGTGCTCGCTGGCGTCGGTCAAGGCCCGGATGACGCTCGCGCGGCGGTGCAAGCGGCTCGTGCCCGAGGTCGCGCTGGCGCTCGACGATGGGGACATCGGCTACGAGGCGGCGCGGCTCGTCGCGCGGGTGGCCGACAGGCACACGGTGTACGCGTGGCTCGATCGGGCGGCGTCGAGGACGACCAAGCATCTGCGTGAAGAGGTCGAGATCGTCGAGGCCGTCGCGCGCGCCGAGGGCATGACGCCGGTCGGATGCGAGCCGCCGCACGCCTCGCTGGTCGCCGAGTTCCAGGCCCTGGAGCGCGGGATGCTCGACGGCACCGTCGCCGAGCTCGTCGTCAACGGCGGGCGGCTGTCGGGCGACGGCTCGAGCCAGATATCCGTCAACCCGGACGACGGCGCGAGCCAGATATCCGTCACCGATGACGGGGCGAGCCAGATATCCGTCACGGACGACGGTCGTGGGCGCTGGGCCGGGATGGTGCCGCTGCGGATGCGCCTTCGGAGCGAGACGGTCGGGTTCTGGCGGGACATCGCGCGGCTCTTCGAGGCCTCGGGCGAGGCCGGGAGCTTCGTCGACTTCCTGATTCGCGCCTTCTGGAGCGTCTGGCTCCGCCGAGACCCCGAGCGCGTGGCGTATCAGGACGTGTACGAGCGCGCGCGGCTGCGCTGCGAGTCACCGGTGTGCTCGAATCGGGACCTGACGCCACATCACCTGAAGTTCCGCGGCCATGGCGGCGGAGAGGAGCGCTCCAATTTGGCTGGCCTTTGCGTGACCTGTCATCTTGAAGTTCTACATCTCGGCCGCATGAAAGCCGCGCCACCGGCCCACGACATCCACTGGACCCTCGGCCGCGACGGGTTCCTCACGGTCCACGGTCGCGAGCTCATCCAATGATCGCTGCGCGTGGTCCCCGGCCGTTTGGAGTGTGGGCGTCCCGCCCGCACCGCTCGGAGTCGGGACAAAGGCGCGCTGTGGAGATGACGTCGGTGACGCCCCTGTGGACAACCCGCTCGCCCGGGGGGCTCGCAGGTTCCCCACGAGGGGCTTGGATAACCCCGCTCGCCCGGGGGGCTCGCGGGGTTACCCACACCGACTTGGAGAACCCGCTCGCCCGGGGGGCTCGCGGGTTCCCCACATCCCCACGAGCGCCAACGGCGGCTGTTTTTTTCGTTGGGGGATACTGGAAATGGCTTTGGGGGGTGCCGCTCGATGGCCCGCAGACATCCCGTCCACCCCTCCGCTTCCTCGTCCCGTCCGCGTCCGCGTCCGCTTCCGCTTCTTCCTCCTCCTCCGCTCCGCTTCTCCTCCTCCGCTCCGCTTCTCCTCCTCCGCTCCGCTTCTCCTCCTCCGCTCCGCTTCTCCTCCTCCGCTCCGCTTCTCCTCCTCCGCTCCGCTTCTCCTCCCCTCCTCCGCTTCCCCCTCCCCTCCGCGTCCGCCGCCCCCTCCGCGTCAGCCTCCGCCCGCCGTCCAGACCGGGTGTGTCTTCCCTTGTCCGGACCCGATTGGTAGCCTCCCATCGGCGTGTGCGCCGCGAGGATGAGCGGGCGGGCCGCCACCGCATCGCAACATCAGCCCGAGGGCTGCTCCAGGGGGGGACGCCGTGTCTAGACACCGCGGCCGTATCACTACGTCTATCTGCCTTCTCGCCGCGCTGCTCGCGGCCGGCTGCGACGCGGGTGACGCGCCAGCACGACGAGCCGAGGCGCCGCAGCAGACCGTCGGCGCCCTCGAGGGGGACGTCGACTCACCGATCGCCATCACCGCGCCGGCGACGGCGACGGCGACCCTGGCCGCCAACACCTCGCGGCACTATCGGCTGACGGTGCCGCCGTCCCACGACGGGTTGCGCCTCGCGCTCGCGTGCTCGGCCAACGCCGACCTCATCGTCCGCCGCGACGCGCCGACCGGTACGGCGCGGGATACGCGGAACAACGGGACGCTCCACACCCTCCACTACACGCCGGGGAACACCGAGGCCGACGACGCCTGGTACATCGAGGTCCACGCGGACGCGGCCGCCGACTGCACCCTGCGCGCCGATCCCGTCTACGCCCGGGCGCTCACCTGGGACGACGGCGCGACCCCCGGCGGCGTCGACGTCGTCAGCGCCCCCGACGACGTAGGTGGCGACTACCTCTTCACCGTCACGACCGAGCTCTCGACCTGGGGCGCCTGGCGGACGCTGCTCCCGGTCACCTCGGGTGACGCCGACTTCTACATGCAGCAGGGCACCGTCCCCAACAACGGCACCTACCGCGGCGACGAGACGGGCTCCGACGCCGTCGTCCTGCGAGGCAACGACTTCGCCGCCAACCAGCTCTGGTACATCCGCGTCCACGCGTCCCCGGGCGCCGCGTGGAGCATCGTGTCGGGCGACCTCCACGTGGTCGATTTCGGCCCCCTCGCCGACGACGCCTCGAGCGGCGGCTCCGTGACGGTGGGGCTCGAGGGCGCCGCCTGGTTCCGCACCAGCGTCCCGTCGGACACCCTCGCGTGGCGCCTGGCCGCAGCCGGCGCGACCCTCTACGTCGACGACGACGGCGCCCCGGTCCCGTCGCGAAACCGCTGGGACAAGACCGCCGACGACGCCCTGCTGCTCGTGCCCGACTACCTGACGAGCGGGCAGTACATCGTCGCCGTCGGCGGCCCGAGCGTGACGCCCGGCCAGCAGATCACCGTCGACTCGCGCAAGCAGAGGATCCGGGTCCCGACCGCGGAGCCCGGCGCCACCGGCGACGCCTTCGCCTTCAGCCTCGACGGCGGCCAGGACGAGGGCTTCCCCTGGGTCACCTACGCCGTCGAGGTCCCGATCGACCAGATCGCGTGGCAGGCGGCGCTGACCCCGAGCGGCGGCGAGGCCGACCTCTACGTCCGCCGCGGCGCCGTCCCCAACGCCGGCTACAACGACGGCCTGTCCGAGGCCACCGGCGGCGTCACCGACACCGTCACCCAGGTCTCGCCCGACCTCACCAACGGCACCTGGTACATCTCGGTCCGCTGCGGCGCCGGGGTGACCTTCACCCTCGACAGCGGCAACCCGACGATCACCGACATCGCCTTCATCAACGACCCGCAGCCGGTGCTGAACGACGCCGCCCACGCCGGGCAGGTCGGGTGGCGCTTCTTCCGCGTGCCCGACATCGCGTCGCAGGTCGGGACGCTCGGCTGGATCCTCGAGCTCGAGGGGGCCCCCGACGGCGCCGAGATCGCGCTCCGCCGCAACGCCGTCCCGAGCCGCTGGCGCTACCGCCAGAACGACTACGACAACCCCTACGAGAGCTCGCGGGTGGACTACAGCTCGACCCTCGGGTTCCTCGAGCGCCCGAACCACGCCGCCGACATCTGGTACGTCGGCGTCTACCACCCGACCGAGGCCCTCGGGACGTTCTCGCTGACCACCCGCCGCGTCGTCCCCGAGACCCTCGACCTCAACGGCGGATCGTTCGTGGTGAGCGGCCAGCCGAGCCAGCGCTGGCAGTACTTCAAGATCATCGTCCCGGCGAACGTCGTGGGCTGGGACCTCGCCATCGACGGGACGGTGCTCGGCGCGCCGCGCATGGTCGTCCGCCGCGACCAGCTCCCGGACAGCTTCGGCAACTCCCCGACCTACATCTACCAGTCGGACGACTGGGAGAGCGGCTGGCAGTGGGCGGTCCCGACCGACATCACCAACCGCACCTACGGCGTCTACGTCCAGGGCGAGACCGCCACCAACGTGACCGGCCGACACTTCTCCGCCGGGATGGGCGCGCCGCTCGCCGAGGGGACCTACTACGTCGGCGTCAGCGACCTCTGGAGCGGCAGCAACGACACCCCGATGAGCTACCGCTTCACCTCCCGCGGGATCGGTGAGGGCGACGCCACCCCGGGCCAGCCCTGGAGCGTCCAGGTCACCGAGCTCCCGTGGGACGGCGGGACCGTGACCCGCACCAACCGCCCGGCCCGCAGCGTCGACTACTTCAAGGTCGAGGTCCCGGCCGAGACCCCCAGCTGGGCGATGCGCCTCACCGCCGAAGACGGCGAGGCGATGATGGCCGTCCGCAGAGGGACCGTGCCGAACGTCCAGGCGGGCTCGTACGACAGTGATTACACCGGGGACCGCTCGGGGACGCGGCGCCAGAAGACCGGCGACGAGCACTTCTACAAGTACCCGGACTACGACGCCGACACCCTCACGGGCGGCACCTACTACATCGCGGTGGCGAGCGAGGGGCAGTCCCCCTACTCGGGCAGCTACATCGGCACCGGGAGCTCGTCGTGGACGCTCACGAGCGACGGCGAGGTCCCGCTCAGCGGCGGCGCGGCGACCGAGCTGACCCCCGACGCGCCGCTGACCTGGGCCGACCAGTCTCTCGATTACGGCGCGCAGCGCGCCTACCGGTTCACGGTCCCCGACGGGATCTCGAGCATGGAGATCCGCCTGACGCCGACCGCGGGCGAGCCGTGGTTCACCATCACCAACGACGGCCCGTTCCCCTACCCGAACGAGACCTACCGCGCCTCCGAGGGCGGCCACAGCGCCCAGGTCGACGGCGGCGGCATCGAGACCATCGCCCAGCCTGCAGGGACCTACACGATCGTCGTGTCCGCCAAGCGTGACGGCGCGGACGAGGTGGCCGCCGACTACGACCTGACCATCGTCGCCCGGGGCGAGCAGGTCGTGCCGTTCAACGACGGCGTCGCCGAGGTCGTCGATCAGGAGTCCCAGACCTGGCGCTACTTCCGCGTGGTCGTCCCCGACGGCGCCCTCGGCTGGGATCTACGCCTCGCCAACGTCGTCAGCGGCGCGCCGCGCATGGTCATCCGCCGGGACGAGCTCCCCGACGGCTGGTCGACCAACCCATGCTGCAGCTCCGCGGTCTACACCCGGAGCCAGTGGGACGCGGGCTGGCAGTGGGCGATCGGCACCGACCTCACCAACCGCTCCTACGCCGCCTACGACCAGCAGGTCGGCGCCCAGTACGAGACCGGGCGGGTCGCGACGATGGGGATGGGCGGCCCGCTCGAGCCCGGGAGCTACGTCGTCGGCGTCGGCGACACCTACACGACGAGCACCGGCGCGCCGATGAGCTACGCCCTCGTCTCTCGCGGGATCGGCCAGGGGGTCAGCGACGACGGCACCAACGACTGGGCGATCCAGGTCACCGACCTCGACTTCGCCGGCGGCACCGCGACGGTGAGCGACCTCGACCCGCGCGAGGTCGCGTACTTCCGCGTGACGGTGCCCGACGGCGCCGCCAGCTGGCGGGTCGACATGATCCCGAGCGTCGGCGAGGCGATGATGGCCATCCGCGCCGGCCACCTCCCGAACAGCGAGGCCGCGGGGTACGACAGCGACCAGAGCTACCACGTCGAGGGAACGCGGCGTCAGAAGACCGGCCCGGAGTACCACTACAAGTACCCGACGGGCACCCAGCAGAGCATCGCCGGGGGGACCTTCTTCATCGCCGTCGCGTCCGAGGGCACCGACCCGTACTCCAGCGGCTACATCGGGACGGGCCCGTCGAGCTTCACGATCACCAGCGTCGGCGAGGCGCCGGTCGCGACCAGCGACGCGCCGCTCGCCCCGGACACGCCGCTCAGTTGGCTCGGCCAGTCCATCGCCTACGGCGAGCAGCGCCTCTACCGCTTCTCGGTCCCGGCGGGGGTCAACAGCATGCAGGTCCGGCTCGACAACGTGACCGGCGGCCCGCGCGCCCAGCTCAGCCTGATGCCCGTCACGGTGCCGCAGCCGAGCGAGAACTACGCCGCGTCCGAGGGCGGCGGCACCGTCGTCGTCTCGGGCGAGGACATCCTCAACGTCGTCGCGCCCGAGGGGGACTACACGGTCCTCGTCGTCGCCAACCGTGACGCGAGCTACGACGAGTCACCGGCCACCTACGACCTCAGCGTCGTCGCCCAGGGCGACACGGTCCTCCCCTTCAACGACGGCGTCCTCGCGGTGACCGACCAGGAGCCCGGGAGCTGGAAGTACTTCCGCGTCGACGTCCCGCCCGAGGCGACCGGCTGGGATCTGCGGCTCGAGAACGTCGTGAGCGGCCAGCCGCGGATGGCCATCCGGCGCGACGAGCTCCCCGAGAGCTACAGCGACAACCCCTGCTGCAGCTACGCCATCTATCGCCGCGACCACTGGGAGAGCGGCTGGCAGTGGGGCCCGACCTCGGACCTGACGAACCGCCCCAACCCGCCCCGGGTCGACGGCCAGTACCCGCCCGACGAGAACGGCCGCCGGGTGTCGATGGGGATGGGCTCTCCCCTGTCCCCCGGCAGCTACGTGGTCGGCGTGTCCGACACGTGGACGTCGACGAGCCTGCCGCCGATGTCCTACGAGCTCGTGAGCCGCGGCATCGGCACCGGCGACGGCCCCGACGGCGAGCCGTGGTCCATCCAGATCACCCCCCTGCCCTTCGACGGCGGCGCGCTGACGGTGGACGACCTCCCGGCCCGCGAGATCGCCTACTTCCAGGTCGAGGTCCCGCCCGGCTCGCGTACCTGGGGCCTGCGCCTCGAGCCGACCGCGGGCGAGGCGATGATGGCGGTGCGCGAGGGCGCGCTCCCCAACTCCAACGCCTCGACCAACACCGCGTCGACCAACGTGAGCTACCGCGAGGGGGTCCGGCGCCAGAAGGCGGGCGACGACTACTTCTACATGTACCCGCCGTCGGGCGAGACGACGATCGCCGGCGGGACGTTCTACGTCGCCGTCGCCGCCGAGGGCGTCGACCCCTACTCCACGAGCTACATCGGGACCGGCGCGTCGAGCTTCCAGCTGACCAGCGTCGGCGAGGTGCCCGAGCTCGGCGGCAGCGAGCTCGTCCTGAGCCCGACCCAGCCCGTCCGCTGGGACGCCCAGGCGCTCGCCTACGGTGACCAGCGCGTCTATCGGCTGCGGGTCCCCGAGGGCGTTCCCTCCTTCGAGGTCCGACTCGAGAACACCGTCGGCCGACCGGTCTTCGCCACGACCGTCTACCCCTTCTTCGAGGCCGGCATCCCCTCGCCCACGGCCTCCTCCTACGACCCCTCCGAGGGCGGCGGGAGCACCCACGGCGGCGGCGACCTCGCCGACGAGATCGTCGGCCGCCAGGGCGACGTCGTCATCATCGTCCACGCCGAGCGCAACACGAGCTACGAGGAGGCCGACGCGACCTTCGACCTGGTCGTCGCGGCGACAGGCGTCCCGAGCATCGCCTTCGAGGGTGGCACCGTGAGCGACGCCATCGAGGACGGCGAGACCCGCTTCTACACGATCGACGTCCCCCAGGACTGCGAGGCCGTCCCGGCGCCGGGCTGGGTGCTCGACCTCGACGTCCACGCCGGCGACGCCACGCTCCGGGTCCGAAAGGGGAGCCTCCCGGGCTCGCCGGCCGGCACCACGACGCTGGTCAGCAGCGACCGCCAGACCGTGCTGGCGCCGCCGTTCTGGAGCCCGGGGACGTGGTACGTCGAGATCGAGGCGGACGGCCTGACCGAGTACACCCTGACGAGCCAGCCGATCGCGCCGCTCCGCCAGTGGTCGATGCCCGCTGACGGCGACACGACGGTCGCCCCGGGCCTCACCTACCCGACCTTCGGCGACACCGGCGTCCAGCCGGACGGGTCGGCGACGGTGAACCCGTCGACCGGTGGCCCGGGCGTGGACCTCGGTCAAGACCGCTACCACTTCTACCGCTTGACGGTGCCGCCGGGGAACGCCGGCTTCTTCCGGACCCAGCTCGAGGCCATCAGCGGTAACCCCCAGCTCTACATCCGCCGCGACGGGGCGCCGACCGAGTCCCACGGCGCGAGCGGCGGCTACGGCACGCTCTACGACTGGTGGGACCGGCAGAACACCGGCACCTCCTACGGACACTGGGGGCTCCAGGACACCCGCTACGGGGCCGAGCTCGAGCCGGGCGACTACTGGGTCGCCGTCTCCGCGGAGGGATCCAACGTCCGCTACCGGCTCCGTCTGGCGGTCGGTCGCGTCGAGGACCTGGCCCAGGACGGCGGGAGCGTGTCCGGCCACGCCCTGGCGGCCGGCGACATGCGCTTCTACAAGGTCCTGACCGCCGACACCTCGACTGTCGACAGCGCCAGCGCGCCGACCGCCTGGCACCTCGACCTCATCCAGCAGCAGGGCGACGTGGTCGTCTTCCTGCGCGAGCGGAGCCTCCCGGGCTCGTACCGAGACGTCCCGAGCACGTCGTCCCCGCAGTACACCATCCGCGACTGGGAGGACGACCGGAACCTCTACGGGTGGGACGCGTCCATCCCGCGCTTCGTCGACGACCAGGGGACGACCAGCTTCCCCATCGGCCTCGTCGCGCCGGGGACGCCCTACTACCTGGGCGTCTACGCCAAGACCGACGCCGTCTACGACCTCGCGTCGAGCGTCTCGACCGAGCGGCTCCACCTCGACGGCGTGCTCGACTTCGCCGGGGGCGAGGTCTCCGGGACGCTCGCGGCCGGCGAGGAGCGCCTCTATCGGGTGGACGTGCCCGAGGACGGCGCGCGCTGGATCCATCAGACCACGGGTGCCTCGGGCATCTACTATCGGCTGTCTCTCGACACCATCCCGCCCGACAGCGGCGCCGACTGGAGCGCGAGCTCGACCTCGGACCGCACCCACGACGTCGGCCTCTACGACGACAGCGGCTACGCCTACAACCACCCGTGGCGGCCAGCGCGGAGCTACTACTTCCGCGTCACCAACACCTCGGACGGCGACCAGCCCTTCGCCATCACCCTCGACGGACGCGACACCAGCGACGACTCCGACAGCGACGGCCTCCCCGACTGGTGGGAGTACGACAGCTTCGGCTCGCTCTACAACGACGGTGACGACGACTACGACAGCGACGGGCTCGACAACGCCGGCGAGCTGGCCGAGGGCACCGACGCGACCGACCGCGACAGCGACGGCGACCTGCTCAGCGACGGCCTGGAGATCCTCATCGGCGCCGACCCGCTGGCCGGCGACTCCGACCAGGACGACGTCTGCGACGGCGAGGACAGCGCCCCGACCGATCCGAACGAGTCCGGGCGCGTCATCCGGCTCACGATGGGCGAGTACCACGAGGGGATGTACGGCTACGCCTTCGGCACCAACGAGCACCTGACGCGCCTCGTCGCCGTGTTCGAGCGGACGAGCAACGTCGCGCAGCACTGGATCCACATCACCGGCTGGGGCATCAACGCCGCCGACGAGGTCGCGGTCTACCTCAACGGCGAGCTCCTCGGCTACCTGCCCGTGGGTAGCACGTCGGGGCGCTCGACCCCGGCGCTCTTCGCCGTCGACACCGACGACCTCATCGCCATCGGCGACAACCGCGTGGAGCTGGTCCAGAAGACCGCCGGCAACACCTGGGGCGTGGTCGACCTCGGGCTCTTCACCTTCGGCCAGTCCTTCGGCTTCGACTCCGGCGCCGCCTTCGACCGGCGCCACCCCGACGGCTTCGTGATGTACGCCGGGGCCCTCGACGATCAACTGCTCGAGCTCCGCGGCTTCGACGTGGACTCCGCCGGCGAGGTGGAGATCGAGCTCAACGGCGCCCCGCTCGTGGAGCTGCCGGCCTCGGGTGACCTCGCCTGGACCCCGTACCTCGAGATGCCGATGCTGGCCTCGGACTTCGCCGCCGACGCGAACACGATCCGGGTCCGGCCCGCCGGCGACAGTGACGGCGACTGGCAGATCCGACTGGTCGCGACCTGGCCGCTGCTGTCGAGCTTCGGCCGCTACGGCGTGAACGTCGAGGACGACCACGCCGACGCGGGCGCCACGTTCCTCCTGCCGCGGACCTCGGAGCTGCGCGAGCTGAAGCTCGACGCGACCAGCGAGGACAACGCGACGGTCACCGTGACGAGCACCTCGGGGGACCCGATCACCTGGATCGGCGACGACAGCTACGGCCCCGAGGGCTTCTTCTTCAGCGCGCCCGGCGCCATCGACCGGGTGGACGCCGCCTACACGCCGTCCCCCGATCCCGACGACAGCGACCGCTTCACCCTGCGCGTCCGCTACTACGGGCCGTGCATCGACAGCGACAACGACTCGCACCTCGACTGCGAGGACGCCTTCCCGGGCGACGTCACCGAGTGGGACGACAGCGACGGCGACGGTATCGGCGACAACTGGGAGGCGGACTGGTTCGACGGCGACCTCGACGTGGCCGACGCCGACGGCTCGGACGCCGACGGCGACGGGGTGAGCGACGCCGACGAGTTCGTCGCCGGGACCGACCCGGTCTGCGCCGACCTCGACGACGACGGCGCCGACGCCGTCAACGCCTGGTGCGACACCGGGACGGACTGCGACGACGACGACCCGGACGTCGGCGCGAGCACCGACGACGCGGACTGCGACGGCGTGCCGGCGGCCGTCGACTGCGACGATGAGGATCCGACCGTCGGCGCGGCGGACGGCGACGCCGACTGCGACGGCGTCCCGACCGAGCTCGACTGCGACGACTCCGATCCCGACGTCGTCACGACGACCACCGGCGACGCCGACTGCGACGGCGTCCCGACCGAGCTCGACTGCGACGACACCGATCCGGCGGCCATCGCCATCGCCCTCGACCAGGACTGCGACGGGGTCCCGGGCGTCATCGACTGCGACGACGGCGACGCCGGGGTGACCGGGACCAGCGTGAACGACGCCGACTGCGACGGCGTGTCCACGGCCATCGACTGCGACGACTCCGACCCGAGCGTCACCGCGACCAACGTCGACGACGCCGACTGCGACGGCGTCTCGACGGCCACCGACTGCGACGACTCCGACCCGAGCGTCACCGCGACCAACGTGAACGACGCCGACTGCGACGGCGTCCCGACCGGCGACGACTGCGACGACGCGGACCCGACGATCACCACCCTGACCACCGGCGACCTCGACTGCGACGGGATCCCGACCGGCGTCGACTGCAACGACACCGATCCGGCCAAGCGCACGACCAACGTCAACGACACCGACTGCGACGGGGTCTCGACGCCCATCGACTGCGACGACTCGGACCCGAACGAGACGCGCTCGAACCTCTTCGACGCCGACTGTGACGACGTCCCGACCGACCTCGACTGCGACGACCACGACCCCGAGGAGACGCGCTCGCGCGCCGACGACGGCGACTGCGACGGCGTCCCGAAGGCCGACGACTGCGACGACGCGAACCCGGCGGTCACCACCACGGTGGCGACGGACGCCGACTGTGACGGCGTCCCGACCGCGACCGACTGCGACGACACCGACCCGGCGGTGACGACCACCAACGCCGACGACGGCGACTGCGACGGCGTCCCGACCGCGCGGGACTGCGACGACGCGGACGCGACGGTGACCCTCGACGCGACCAACGACGCCGACTGCGACGGCGTCCCGACCGCGACCGACTGCGACGACGACGACGACACGGTGACCCTGAGCATGACCCACGACGGCGACTGCGACGGCGTCCCGACCGCGACCGACTGCGACGACCGCGACCCGAACGAGACCGGGGTCTGCGCCGAGTGCGTCGACGCCGACGAGGACGGGCACTTCGCCCCGGGGGCCGAGTGCGCCCTCGGCGACGACTGCGACGACGAGGACGAGGCCAGCACCTGGGGCGAGGTCGACGCCGACTGCGACGGGATCCTCGGCGAGCACGACTGCGACGACGAGGACGAGGAGCTCGGCGCGATCGTCGACGACGCCGACTGCGACGGCGTCCCGGCCGTGGTCGACTGCGACGACGACGACCCCGAGGACACGACCACCTGCGACACCCGCTGCGTGGACGCGGACGACGACGGGCACTCGGCCATCGACCCGTACTGCCCCGACGGCGACGACTGCGACGACACGGACTCCGGCTCGACGCTGCTCGGCGAGGACGGTGACTGCGACGGCGCGAAGACCGCCGACGACTGCGACGACGGGAACCCGGGCTCGACCACCGTGGCCGAGGACGGCGACTGCGACGGCTTCCCCGACGACGCCGACCTGTGTCCGGGCGTATCGGACCCGGCTCAGCGTGACGGCGACGAGGACGGCTTCGGCGACGCCTGCGACGTCTGCCCGACGGTCGCCGACGTGGACCAGGACGACGCGGACGGTGACGGCGTGGGCGACGCCTGCGAGGACGCCGATGGCGACGGGGTCTTCGACCTCCTCGACGGCTGCCCGGACGACCCCGATCCCTACCAGCTCGACCTCGATCACGACGGGATCGGCGACGCCTGCGATCCGCAGGTCGGCGGCGGCGGCGAGGACAGCGGCTGCGCGGGGGCCGGCGGCGGCTCGGCGGCGCTGCTCCTGCTGGTCTTGGGTCTCTTGGCGCTGGCGCGGCGGCGCGCGGCCCTCGTGGCGGCGCTGGTCGGCCTCCTCGGGCTCGGCGGGTGCGGCGACGGCGAGAAGCCCCGGACCATCGGCAGCTCCTGCGCCGGGGCGGCCGACTGCGCGACCGGCCTCTGCGCCGGCGGTTACTGCCTCGACCCCGAGGCCGACGACGACGGCGATACGCTGGTCAACCGCATCGAGGTCGACGTGCTGCTGACCGATCCGCTGTCTCCGGACAGCGACGGCGACAGCCTCCGCGACGACGCCGAGCTGGTCGAGCTGGCGCACGTCGACGAGGACGGCGACGGCAAGCCCGACGCCCTCGAGAGCGCCATCGACGACAGCGACGGCGACTGCATCCCGGACCAGTACGACGCCGAGGACGGGGTCGACAACTCCGACCTCTCGCCGCTCTTCGACGTGGTGTGCAGCACCGCCGGCGTGTGCGGAGCGGACACGAGCCTCCTGTCCGTGACCTGCGAGGACGGCGCCGACGCCGCACGCTGCGAGTACGGCGGCGTCGCCGGGTACGAGGCCGTCGAGGTCAGCTGCGACGGCCTCGACAACGACTGCGACGGCGTGACCGACGAGGACCTGCCGCCCGGGGCGTGCGGGCCGACGGTCACCGGGCTGACCGTGGCGCCGGCGGCAGTGAGCGTCTGGCTCGGCCAGAGCCGGGCGATGCGCGCAATCGAGATCTACGACGACGGCAGCACCAACGCCGCGTCGGCGGTCGCGACCTGGGAGGTCGACGACGACGCGGTCGCGACCATCGACGAGGATGGGATCCTGCTGGCGGTGTCGGCCGGGATCACCACGGTGACGGCGACCCGCGGCGACCATCAGGCGCGCGCCGTGATCGAGGTGTACGGCGAGTGCCCGGCCGGCGAGGAGAACCTGGCCGGGTCGTGCGAGGGGCTCGGTGACGGCCTGGTCGGGCACTATCGGCTCGACGGCGACGGCTTCGACTCGAGCGGCCTCTTCGCCCACGGCGAGGTCTTCGGCGCCGAAGCCGTGAGCGATCGCTTCGGGCGCGAGGACGCGGCGATGTACTTCTGCGACGCCGGCGACAGGGTCGTCGTGTCGAAGTCGGGCCACCCCATCGGCGAGGTGACGGCCACCTACGCGTTCTGGGTGAAGCCGGAGCTGTCGACGGCGGCCGGGGCGGCGCTGTCGGCGGGCGGCGACACCAACGTCGGTCGCTCGGCGGTCCTCCTCGCCGGCGCGCGCGCCTGCCTCGGCTACGCGGGGGGCGCGGTCGTCGACTCCGACGGCGGGTGCCTGCCGGCGAACCGCTGGAGCTTCGTGACGGTCGTGAAGACGCGCAGCGAGGTCGCCTTCTACTTCGACGGACAGCTCAGCGCGACGGTGCCGGCGCCGGGTGGTCAGCAGATCCAGAGCCGGCGTCTCCTGCTCGGGCTCTCGGCGCTCCTGGACGGGCTGCCCCGGGAGCAGCTCTGCGGCGCCCTCGACGACGTGCGGATCTACGACCGGGCGCTGACGGCCAGCGAGATCGCCGACCTCTATCACGTCGGCGGCTGGGCTGACGTCGGGACCGCCGACAACCCCGGCGAGAGCTGCACCCACATCCGCGACGCCGGCGTGGCCGCGGGCGACGGGGGCTACTGGCTCGACCCGACCGGGGGCGGCGACGCCTTCCGCGCGGTCTGCGACATGACGACCGAGGGCGGCGGCTGGACGCTGGCCTGGGTCTACGGCTTCACGACGCCGTCGGACTTCACCTCGCCCGCCAACGCCGTGACGCCGCGCCCGGACTGGCCGGTCGAGGACGCGGACGCGCCGGTGTCGTTCACGCCGCCGACGGACGCCGCGACGCCTGGGGCGATCGCCTGGGTGAAGTGGCAGTTCCTCGGAGACGAGCTGCTCGTGACCTCCAACGTCAACGACCACCTCGTCTGCGCGCCGAAGGGCGGCAGCGTATCCCTGGGCGTGGGCGGGCCGGTCGAGTGCCGCGTCGTCGACGAGGTCGCGCCCGCCTGTGACGGCGTGGCGCCCGACGGCCTGGGCTGGGGCCCGCACGGCCCGTCACTGGCCGGGCCAGACCTCTATTACTACTGGGACGGCTCCACCACGGCGAACTGGCCGACCCACGACCCCTGCGGCACCAACCAGGCCAACCTGGTGACCGGGGTGACCGACCCCGGCGGCGCGGTCTGGCTCCGCCACCCCGCTCCCTGACGCCTCTCCCGTTGCTGGCGCGAAACGTCGCCTCGTAGCGAGCGACACGCGCCGGCGCCGGGTGTATTCTCGCGGCACCCCCTGAAGAGAGGTGCTCCATGCGTCAGATCCTGCTGGCTCTCGGCTTCGTCGCCTTCTTCCTGCCCGGCTCCGCGCAAGCGGGCGAGCGCGCGGGCTTCACCGTCGACAAGTTCGGTCAGACCGTCACCCACGCGTGCACCGACGGCGAGGGCGTCGTCGTGAACGGCGCCAGCAACACCGTCACCCTGACCGGCGAGTGCGGCGGGGTCACGGTCAACGGCGCCCAGAACCGGGTGACCATCGCGTCGGTCGCCGACCTCACGGTGAACGGCAGCACCAACACCGTGGACGCCGACGCCGTGGACCGCATCTCGGTCAGCGGGACCAAGAACAAGATCACCTGGAAGAAGGCGATCGACGAGGACAAGAAGGCCCCGAGCGTGAAGAAGAGCGGCAAGAGCAACTCGGTCGAGCAGAAGACCGAGTAGCCCCGGTCCGGAGCGGTCGGGACGACCGCGCGCCGACTCGTGGGCGGTCGGGACGACCGCGCGCCGACTCGTGGGCGGTCGGGACGACCGCGCGCCGACTCGTGGGCGGTCGGGACGACGACAACGGGGCCGTCGGACGACCGCGTGCCGACTCGTGGGCGGTCGAGACGACCGCGCGCCTATGCCGAAGCGGTCGGGACGACGAGGATGGGGCGGTCGCGGAACGACCGCCCCGTCTCGGTCAGTTCGACGCGGCGTGCTTGGGCGCCTGAGGTCGCGGCACGCGCATCGTGAAGCGGGTGCCCCGGCCGGGCTCGGAGTGGACCGCGACGCGGCCGTTGACCGCCTCGAGGCTCTTCAGGAGGGCCGAGGTCCCGACCCCGCGACCGCTGACGTCCGTCGCCTCGTGCTTGGTCGTGAGGTTGTCGAGGAAGATGAGGCGGAGCTTCTGCTCTTCGTCCATCTCCGCGAGCTCGGCCTCGTCGACGAGCCCGAGCTCGACGGCGCGCTGGCTGATCCCGTCGACGTCGATCCCTCGACCGTCGTCGCGCGCGCGGATGATCCACTCCCCGTCCACCGCCTCGCACTGAATGCTGATGTGGCCCTCGGCGGGCTTGTCCCCGCGCTCCCAGGCGTCCTCGATGCCGTGGTCGAGGCTGTTGCGGACGAGGTGAACGAGGCTCGAGAACACCGGACCGAGCCATTCCGGGTCCACCAGCACGTCGTCACCGAGGACCTCGAGGACGACCTCCTTCTCGAGCCGGGCGGAGATGCGCTCGACGAGGCCGTGGAGCGAGGCCAGGAGCGTCCCCGCAGGGACCCAGCTCACGTGGGCGAGGAAGTCTTCGATGCGGCGCTCCCGCACCGCCTCGGAGTCCTCGTGAGCGATCTCGTCGAGCAGCGGCATGAGCCGATCGACGTCGACCGCCGTGACGTGGTCCGAGCCGGGCCAGCGGACATCGATGACGTCCGCGTGGGTGTCGAGGAACGACCGGAGCGCCACCTCGACGGCGTCGAGGTCGGCGAGCTGGATGCTCGCACGATCCTCGATCGAGTGGACCAGGGCCGCCATCTCGTGGAGCCCGAAGCAGCCGAGGTTGCCCTTGACCGTGTGGAGCGTGGCGCGCATGGCCGACTGCTGCGGCTCGGCGCGGACCTCCTCGAGGGCGCGGCAGGTGTCGGCGAGGAACGCGCGGAACGCCTCGCGCTGACGCACGATGTGGAGGAGCGCCAGGCGCAGCGCGTTCTCAGCCTCGACCTTCCGCAGCTCGGTCGTGTCGCTGATGGTCACGAAGAGCTTCTGGACGCGGTCGTCCCCGTCGGTGATCGGCGACACGTCGAGGCGGTAGCTCCGGCCGTGCAGGGTGAAGTCCGCCGGCAGCTGGTCGATGCAGAGCTCCACCGGCAGGAAGTCGCTGAAGATCTGCTCCCACGCCGCGGAGAAGTTGAACGCGTCACGCTCGGAGAGGCCCATCAGCTCGGAGAGCTTCCTCCCGTCGAAGGCCTCGTCGCCGAAGATCTGCGTGCAGGAGCGTGAGTAGTTCGGGAAGATCGTCTCGTCGGGCCGCGCGATGAGGAAGCCGGTCGACACGTTGTCGAGGATCTCGTGCACCTCGCGGGTGCGGATCTCGACGACCTTCTCGAGCATCTCCTGCTTGGCGGTGATCTGGAAGTCCTGGAGCCACAGCTTGTCGAACAGCGCGTTGAGCGCCTTCGCGAGCGCCTGGACCTCGGGCTCGGCGTCACCGAGCGGCTGGCGGTAGCGCTGGGTCAGATCACCCGATGTGGTCGTGGTCCGAACGAGCTCCTCGAGCCCGGCTAGAATCTCCTTCGTCATGATGTCCCTCGTCGCGATGTGGCTGTCTCGGCTATCCGAACGACGTTCTGCGCTACTGGACCTGACGCTCGACGAGGTGCCCCGAGTAGGCCTTGTCCGAGCCGAGGATGTGCTTGATGAGCCAGTCCTTGAGGAACATCATCAGCTCCATGTTGAGGCTCACCTCGCCCGCGTCGAACTTGCGCTTGTAGTCGACGACCTGCCCGACGAGCGCCTTGTGCTCGGCGGTGTGCTCCTCGGCCTGGGGGTAGCCGTGGGTCGCGAAGAGCTCCTCCTCGTGCGCGAAGTGGTAGGCGGTGTAGTCGATGAGCCCGGAGAGCACGCCCTCGAGGTGCGCGGTCCCGGCGCCTCCCATCATCCCGTCGTGCAGCTCGTTCAACATGCCGACGAGCTTCTTGTGCTGCTGGTCGATGGACGGGACCTTCACGGAGTAGTCGTCACTCCACTCGAACAACGCCATGGGGATGCTCCTTCGCCTCCGCTCGCAGGCGGGGGCTCATGTTCAGGGGGATGGCCGGCGCGCGGTCGTGTGTCACGTGACGACCGTATTCGACCCATCGGCAGGCGCCCCCGTGCGCTAGAGCAGAAAAAGCTCTACAACCGCGAAGATAGACGCACAATCAACCAACCAATCGAATACCGGGCCGAGGTCACCCCAGGGCGAGCAGCGCGAACCCCAACGTCGTTCTTCCCCAGCGCTCGTAGGCGGCGTACCAGCGCCTCGCCCGCGCCTCGAACCGCGCGGCGTCGGGGTCCTCGGGGTTGGCGGCGCACCACGCGAGCATGGCGTCGCGATAGGCCGCCTCGTACGCGTCCCAGGAGGCGAAGCCCGCCTCGACCACACGCCGGACCCGCAGTCCGGCGCGGAGCCCGATCCCGTCGAGCTCGGCGCGGGTCGGCATCTCCTCGGGCCGGGCCCCGAGGAGCTCGAGGTATTCGGGTTCCGGCGCCCTGCGCCAGTAGCCCTCGCCCAGGATGACGCCGCCACCGGGCGCCACGAGCCGCGCGATCCCCGCCAGGTTCTGCTCGAGGGTCGCCCCGAACGGGCGCGCCCCGACGCACATCACCAGGTCCCAGGCGCCCTCGCCCACCGTGTCCGGGCCGATCTCGGCGACCTCGACGGTCGCGCGCTCGGCGAGCCCGCGCCGCGCGAGGAGCCGCTGACCATCAGCCACGAAGGCCGGGTTTCGGTCGAGTCCCCGCCCCACCCCGCCGAGCCGCGTCAGGGCCTCGGCCAGGAGCGCCGCCCTGCCGCAGCCGAGGTCGAGGATCCGCGGCGCCTCGGGCAGCCCGAGCGCCTCAATCGCCCCGAACGCCTCGCCGATCGCGTCGACGGAAAGCGGGTTCAAGACCTCGAGGTCACCGTGCGCGATGGTCGAATACTTCAGCGGCGGCGCGACCTGGAGATCGCTCATCCGCGGGTGACCTTCCTCACGCCGAGCTTGGTCAGCGCCTCGGCCAGCCGGTCGCGGCAGTCCCCTTGCAGGACGAGGAGCTCGCCGTCCCGGCGTCCGCCGATCCCGAGCTTCCCCTTGAGGGTCTTCAGGAGCGCGTCGAGCTCGTCGTCCGGCAGCCCGAGCTTCTCGACCAGGGTGACCGTCTTGCCGCCGTACCCCTTGCGCTGCATCCGGACGACCGCGCGGGCGATCGTCCGCGCGCCCTTCGGTGCCTCGGGGGCGGCCTCCTCCTCCGGCGCCTCGGGGCCTGGCGGGAGCGCGTCCCGCAGGCCCTGCAAGGCCGCGAAGGGGTTGTCTCTATCGTCCTGGGCCATCGGCTCGCTCCGTCCTGCTGCGGTCGGAGCTGAAGCTAACCCACGGCCCGTGCCCGGCGCCAGACCCGCCGCGTCCCTTCGCGGCAGCCCACACGGTCTGGCGCCGGGCCGACCGGCGGGGTGAGCGGCACCCGCATACCGCTCACCCCACCACGGCAGCGCTCAGCGCCGGCTCCACGCACCCGAGCGGAGGACCTTCATGTAGTTGGCCCGCTCGAAGGCCGCGGGCTCCGCGACCTTGCGCTGACTCATGCTGCCTTGCATCTGCGCGATGGACTCGTACTCGTTGGCCTCGAGCCACTCGTTGAGCTCGTGCTTGACGCTCTTCACGTGCCCGATGCCGTGCTCCAGGATCGCCGAGGTCATCATGGCGACCTTGCCGCCGGCCATCATCGCCTTGACCACGTCGGTCGCCCCGTGGACGCCGCCCGTCACCGCGAAGTCCGCCTTCACCCGGCCGTACATCACCGCGACCCAGTGCAGCCGCATCAGCAGCTCCTGGGAGCTCGACAGCTCGAGCCGCGGCACCACCTCGAGCTCGCCGAGGTCGAAGTCCGGCTGGTAGAAGCGGTTGAAGAGCACCAGCCCGTCCGCGCCCACCTGGTCGAGGCTCGCGCAGAAGTTCGGCAGCGAGCTGAAGAAGGACGACAGCTTCACCGCCACCGGGATCTTCAGGCTCTTCTTCACGTCGCGGACGAGCTCGAGGTACATCTCCTCGAGCTGGGAGCCCGAGACCTCCATGTCGGTCGGCATGAAGTAGGTGTTGAGCTCGAGGGCGTCCGCGCCCGCGTCCTCCATGCGCTTGGCCCACTCGGTCCAGCCGCCCGTGGAGATGCCGTTGAGGCTGGCGATGACCGGGATCTCCACCGCCTCCTTGGCCTTGCGGATGTGCTCCAGGTAGGCCTCGGGCCCGATCTGGAAGCTCCCCAGCTCCGGGAAGTAGGAGACGGCCTCGGCGTAGCTCTCGGCGCCGTGGAAGAGGTGGTGGTCGAGGTCCTGGCTCTCGAGGGTGATCTGCTCCTCGAAGAGCGAGTGCAGGACGACCGCCGCCGCGCCCGCGTCCTCGAGGCGCTTGATGTTGTCGAGCTCCTGCATCATCGGGGACGAGGAGGCGACGAGCGGGTTGGACAGCTCGAGGCCGAGGTAGTTGGTCGACAGATCGATCATGTTACTTGCCCTCCGCCTTGGCGCCCAGCTGGGCCGCGAGGTGCGCGTAGGTCCGCCAGCGGTCGGAGACGTCCTCCCCGGCCTCCTCGAGGAGCTTCTTCGCCATCTCCGGCTTGGAGCGCACGAGCATCGTGTAGCGGGTCTCGTTGTAGATGTAGTCCTTGAGCGGCACCGTCGGCGCCTTCGAGTCGAGCTGCATCGGGTTCTGGCCCGCCTCGGCCCGCGCGGGGTCGAAGCGGAAGAGCGGCCAGTGCCCGGTCTTCACCGCGAGGTCCTGCTGCCGCAGCCCGTGCTTGAGGTCGTAGCCGTGGGCGATGCAGTGGCTGTACGCGATGACCAGCGACGGGCCGTCGTGCGCCTCGGCCTCGAGCAGCGCCTTGACGGTCTGCTTGTCGTCGGCGCCCATCGCGATGCGGGCGACGTACACGCCGCCGTAGGCCGTCGCGATGAGGCCGAGATCCTTTTTGGCCTGGGGCTTGCCGTTGTGCGCGAACTTCGCGACGGCGGCGCGCGGGGTCGCCTTGGACGCCTGGCCGCCGGTGTTGGAGTAGACCTCGGTGTCGAGCACGAGGATGTTGACGTTCATCCCGCTCGCGAGCACGTGGTCGAGGCCCCCGTAGCCGATGTCGTAGGCCCAGCCGTCGCCGCCGATGATCCAGACGCTCCGCTTGACGAGGGCGTCCGCGAGGGCGACGAGGTCGCGGGCGGGCGAGGAGTCGACCGACTTCAGGATCGCGCGGATGGCGTCGACCCGGCCGCGCTGGGCGTTGACGCCCGCCTCGGTGCTCTGGTCGGCCGCGAGCACCGCGTCGGCGAGCTCCTCACCGAGGTCGGGGGCGAGCCGCGCCACGAGCTCCCGGGCGTACTCGGCCTGCTTGTCGATGGACAGGCGCATCCCGAGGCCGAACTCGGCGTTGTCCTCGAAGAGCGAGTTGTTCCACGCCGGCCCGCGGCCCGCGGCGTTCTTCGTCCACGGCGTCGTCGGCAGGTTGGCCCCGTAGATGGAGCTGCAGCCGGTGGCGTTGGCGACGACCATGCGGTCGCCGAAGAGCTGCGTCGCGAGCTTGATGTACGGCGTCTCACCGCAGCCGGCGCAGGCGCCGGGGAACTCGAAGAGCGGCTCGAGGAGCTGGGTGTCCTTGACCTTCTGGAGGTCGAGGAGCCCGCGGTCGACCTCCGGCTGCGCGAGGAAGAACTCCCAGTTCTCGCGCTCGGACTCGCGGAGCGGCTCCTGCGGCGCCATGTTGATGGCCTTGAGGCGCGGCTCGGACTTGTTCTTGACCGGGCAGACCTCGACGCAGAGCGTGCAGGCGGTGCAGTCCTCGGGCGCCACCTGGAGGCTGTAGGCCTTGTCCGACAGGTTCTTCCAGCGCGGCTTGGCGGTCTTGAAGGTCGCCGGGGCGTTCTCGAGGACCTCGGGCTCGAGGATCTTGGCGCGGATGACCGAGTGCGGGCAGACCAGCACGCATTTACCGCACTGGATGCAGATCGACTCGTCCCAGACCGGGATCTCGCGGGCGATGTTGCGCTTCTCGAAGCGCGTGGTGCCCACCGGGAACGTGCCGTCGGCCGGCATCGCGCTCACGGGCAGCGAGTCGCCGGCGTTGTCCATCATCACGGAGGTGACGTCGCGAACGAAGTCCGGAGCGCCGTCGACCGAGAGCCCGGCGATGGCGAAGCCCGCGACCTCGGCGCCGCTGAGATCGACCTGCTCGAGGTGGCTGAGGGCCGCGTCGACCGCCTCGATGTTCTTCTTGACGACCGCCTCGCCGCGCTTGCCGTAGCTCTTCTTGATGGACGCCTTGATGCGCTCGATGGCGACGTCGCGGGGCAGGACCCCCGAGAGTGCGAAAAAGCACACCTGCATGATCGTGTTGATCCGCCGGCCCATGCCGATCTTCTCGGCCAGCCCGTCGGCGTCGATCACGTAGAAGGAGAGCGCCTTGTCGAGGATCTGCTGCTGCATCCGCGCGGGCAGGCGCGACCAGACCTCGTCCTTCGAGTAGGGGCTGTTCAGGAGGAACGTCGCCCCGTGCGCGGCGCGCTCCAGAATATCGACGCGCTCGGTGAAGGTGAACTGGTGGCAGGCGACGAAGCTCGCCTCCTCGATGAGGTAGGTCGAGCGGATGCCGCGCGGGCCGAAGCGCAGGTGCGACACGGTCATCGAGCCGGACTTCTTCGAGTCGTACACGAAGTAGCCCTGGGCGTTGTTGTCCGTCTCCTCACCGATGATCTTCACGGTGTTCTTGTTGGCGCCGACGGTGCCGTCGGAGCCGAGGCCGAAGAAGACGGCGCGGACGGTGTCCTCGTCCTCGGTCGACCAGGCCGCGTCGTAGGAGAGGCTGCGCTTGGTGACGTCGTCGTGGATGCCGACGACGAAGTCGTGGACCGACGGCACGGCGCGGAGGCCGTCGAGGACCGCCTTCGCCATCGCCGGCGTGAACTCCTTGGAGGACAGGCCGTAGCGGCCGCCGACGACGCGCGGGAAGCTCGAGAACGACGTCGCGCCCTCGCCGAAGGCGCGGGCGAGGCCGGCGACGACGTCGAGGTAGAGCGGCTCGCCGGGGGCGCCGGGCTCCTTGGTGCGGTCGAGGACCGAGATGGCCTTGGTGGTCGGCGGGAGCGCCGCCAGCAGATGCTTGACCGAGAACGGACGGAAGAGGCGGACCTTGACCAGGCCGACCTTCTCACCCTCGCGCACGAGGCGCTCGACGGCCTCCTCGGCGGCGCCGGCGCCGGAGCCCATCATGACGATGACGCGCTCGGCGTCGGGGGCGCCGACGTAGTCGAAGAGGCGGTAGGCGCGGCCCGTGCGCTCGGCGAAGCGGTCCATCGTGCGCTGCACGACGTCGGCCGCCGCGGCGTAGTACGGGTTGATGGCCTCGCGGGCCTGGAAGAAGACGTCGGGGTTCTGGGCCGTGCCGCGCACGACCGGGCTCTCCGGGCGCAGCGCGCGGCCGCGGTGCTCCTGGATCCTGGTGGCGTCGAGGAGCGCGGTGACGTCCTCGGTGAGGGGCAGCTCGACGGTGTTGATCTCGTGGGAGGTCCGGAACCCGTCGAAGATGTGCAGGAACGGGACCCGGGACTCGAGCGTCGCGGCGTGGGCCACGAGCGCCATGTCGGCGGCCTCCTGCACCGAGTTGCCGAACAGCATCGCGAAGCCGGTGCCTCGGGCCGCCATGACGTCGCTGTGGTCGCAGAAGATCGACAGCGCGTGGGTGGCCAGGGAGCGCGCGGCGATGTGGATGACCGCGGGGGTCAGCTCACCGGCGATCTTGTACATGTTCGGGATCATCAGCAGGAGCCCCTGCGACGCCGTGAAGGTCGTCGTCAGGGCGCCGGCCTGCAGGGCGCCGTGGACGGCGCCGGCGGCGCCACCCTCGCTCTGCATCTCGACCACTCGGGGGATGGTCCCCCAGATGTTGCGCCGCTCCTGAGCGGCCCACTGGTCGGCCAGCTCTCCCATCTGGGAGGCCGGGGTGATGGGGTAGATGGCGATGACTTCGCTCGCCATGTAGGCGACGGTCGCGGCGGCTTCGTTACCGTCTAGTGTGACTCGCGGGCGCATGGGCGCAGCTCCTCGTTCGCGTTGATCCCTCGGTCGCGCGGGTGCTGGCGAGCACGCGACGCGGCGCACATAGGACGCCCCGCCGCAGAGCACATAACGTGCCAGTCTGGATGCGCGCGTCCGGCCCAATGACGACGCGGAGTTCCGGAGTTCAGCGCTGAGTTACGCTGTGCCAAACCGCACATCGCGACGCAACAAGGCCGGGCGCAAACACCCACCAGGACGCAACGGAGTTGCGACGACGGACCGCTGACCCGGGCGCGCTCGCGCTGGCGAGGAGCCCGTCGCTGTCGTACGATGGGGGTGTGCGGGTCCGGTCGAGGAGAGCGCGATGAAGCGGTCGCTCCAGGTGCCTGGTCGTGAGCGAGGTGAGCCGACGTCGCCTGCCGTGTCGGAGCGGGCGGCCTCGCGCGCCCTCGAGAACGCGGAGCGGAGGGCGGACGAGGCGACGCAGCAGTACCGCGCGCTCGCGGACATGCTGCCGGCGCTCATCGGCGAGACGGACGCGCTCGGCCGGCTGGTCTTCGTCAACCGTTACGGCCTCGAGCTGATGGGCTACGGCGACGACGACTGGCGCGGGCTCCCGATCCTCGAGGTGCTCGCGCCGGCCGACCGGGCGCGGGCGGCGGAGAACTTCGGGCGGCGCATGGCGGGAGAGGAGCTGACGCCGAGCACCTACACCCTGGTCCACAAGGACGGCGTGACGGCCGTCCCGGTGGAGCTCCGCGCGAGCAACATCGTCCGCGACGGGCGCGTGGTCGGCGCGCGCTGCGTCCTCTTCGACCTCCGCGAGCGCCTGGCCGCGGAGCGCGAGCGCCTGCGCTACGAGCAGCGGGCGCTCTCGGCCCAGCGCCTGGAGAGCCTGGGCGTGCTCGCGGGCGGGGTGGCCCACGACTTCAACAACCTCCTCGCCGTGGTCCTCGGGAACGCCGAGCTGGCGCTGCTCGAGCTCCCGGGGAGCTCACCCGCCCTCCCCTACGTGCGGGACATCCGCGCCGCCTCGCAGCGCGCGGCGGGCCTCACGCGGCAGCTCCTCGCGTACACGGGCAAGGCGCCGTTCCATTGGTCCGACGTGGACGTGAACGCGCTCGTGCGCCAGGGGGTCCGGGAGGCGGTCGTCGGCCTGCCGCCCGGACAGCGGGTGGAGCTGGCGCTCGCGGACACGCTGCCCTTCGTCCACGGTGACGGCGAGCTGCTCGGGCAGATCGTCACGAACCTCCTGACCAACGGGCTGGAGTCGCTCGACGCGACCGGGAGCGTGGTCATCGAGACGCGGCCGGTCGAGGTCGCCCCGGGCGCCACGTCCCCGGCGCTCGTCGAGCCGGATCACCTGCCGGCGGGCGCGTACGTCCGCTGCAGCGTGCTCGACGACGGCGCGGGGATGGACGCGGCGACCCTGAGCCGGATCCTGGAGCCCTTCTTCACCACGAAGTTCACCGGCCGGGGCCTCGGCCTCTCGGTGGTGCTGGGGGTCGTCCGCTCGCATGGCGGCGGGCTGGCGCTCTCGAGCGATCTGGGGCGCGGGACGCGGGTCGACGTCTATCTGCCGGCCTCGGCCGTCCCGACCGTGTCGCGCGCCAACAGCGCGGTGGCCGAGCTGAAGGGGCGCGCGCTGGTGATCGACACGGAGCCGTCGGTCGCCGAGATCCTTCGGCGGATCCTGCGCCGCCTCGGCCTCGAGGTAGCGACGGTCACGGACGCCGACAGCGCGGCGCGGGTGGCCGCCGAGGGGATCGACGTGGCGCTGGCGGCGAGCCGCGGCGGGTCCCGGGACGCGGACCTCATCCGACGCTTCCACGCGCTGTCCCCCGAGCTACCGGTGATCCTCTACAGCGCCGAGCCCGAGGAGATCGTCCGCGGTCGCCTCGCCGGCGAGCGCCTCGCCGGCTTCCTCGACAAGCCCTTCGACCTCCAGGCCAGCCGGGCGCTCCTGCGATCGTTGCTCGCCGAAGGGTGACGGCGGTTGCGCCCGGCGCGGGCATCGGGCAGTGATGAGCCATGGCGAAGAAGAAGCGAAACCCGGTCACCCGCGCGATCCTGACCCTGCGGCAGGCGAAGGTCGACTTCACCGAGCACCCGTACGACTACGTCGACAAGGGCGGCACCCGGCGCAGCTCGCAGGAGCTCGGCGTGGACGAGCACGCCGTCATCAAGACGCTGGTGATGGAGGACGAGGAGCGCGAGCCGCTCATCATCTGCCAGCACGGCGACCGCTCGGTGTCGACCAAGGCCCTCGCGCGAGAGCTGGGCAAGCGCAAGATCATCCCCTGCGCCCCGGCCGTCGCCGAGCGGCACACCGGCTACCAGGTCGGCGGGACCTCGCCCTTCGGGACCAAGAAGCCGCTGCCGGTCTACGTCGAGCGGACGGTCTTCGACCTCGAGCGCATCTACATCAACGGCGGCAGCCGGGGCTTCCTCGTCAGCCTCGCGCCGAGCGTCCTCGTCGAGCTCCTCGCCGCCACCCCGGTCGACGCCGCCACCGACCGCAGCTGACGGCCCGATGTGGACGGCCCGCGCGTCACACGAGCGGCGGGCGGCCGAAGAGGCCCCACATGCGGCAGCCGGCATAGAGGGACCAGACGTTGAGCTTCGGCCACGAGGCGATGTAGACCGCCTCCCAGCGGGGGCGGAACTTGTCCTTGTAGTGGGCGAGGCTGTGGAACGGGAAGAGGCCGTTGCCCCAGGAGCTCTTGTAGAGCCAGCGGAAGATCATCCGCAGGAACCGCGAGTCCCGCTCGGGTAGCGGTGTGCGCTCGGCCATCGGGCAGGCGCCGAGGGAGACCACGTCGACCCCCTCGTCGGCGAGGCGCGTGATGACCTCGGTCAGCAGCACGTCCATGGCCCCGGCGGGGGCGTCGGGCTCGCGCGCCATGACGTCGATGCCCCAGCCCGCGCCGTCCCACCCCGGGGTGACGGTCACGAAGGCGACGGCCTCGGGCCGGTCGGGGCTGCGCGCGGCGAAGTAGCGGCGGCCGAGGGGGCGGTCGAAGCACGGCGTCCCGATGAGCAGCGCCATCGGATCGGTGAGCGGCCGGGCGTCGAGCCAGTGATGATAGAGGTGGTCGAGAGACGCCGCGGTGCTGGCGGGATCGACCTCCGTGACGGTGACGCCGTAGCGCTTGCGCCCGCGGTTGACCATCTGCCTGAGATCCGCGTGCTTGCGTCCCCGGAGCGTGAAGCTCGCTGTGTCGACGAAGGCCTCGGCGCCGACCATCAGCGAGCGGAAGCCCGCGGACCGGACGAGGCGCCGCTCCTCCGTCGCGACCGGAAAGAGCATGACCTTCGAGAAGCGCGCCGCGCTGAGCGCGTCCCGGAAGTCCCCGAGTAGGCGCTCGCCGTCGCCGGTGACGTGGACGCCGCCGACCGACATCGCGTGGCGGGGGGCCGCGGCCCAGGTGAGCACGCCGTCGTCGGTCCGGAAGGTCCTCAGGTTCGGCTCGAGCGACAGGTAGGCGTTGCCGCGCGGGGAGCCACGGACGATGGCCGCGAGCTCGGGCAGCGGCACCGGCGTGTCGGGGACGCGCTCGGGGTGGGCGGACGGGAACAGGAGGTCGCCGCTGCGGCCGGGGACGTCCGTCAGCCAGCGCAGGACCGTCGCCCCGAGGCGGCGCTTGGGTTTGTCGGGAACCGAGGGGAGCGTCGTCGGGGGCGTCGCGACGGTGCGGTCAGCCAACGGCCGCGGCCTCGGCCGCCTGCGGGTTCTGGCGGCGGCCGTCGACGAGGCGCATCCGCCAGTCGACGCCGATGAGCTCGCCCTCGCCGAGGGGGAGCCAGACGTTCTCGCCCAAGAGCGGCTCGCTCGAGACGATGAGGTGGTTGACGAAGCCGCTCTCGGTCTTGTGCTCGCACTCGGGCTTGAGCGACGGGCAGTTGTCCCGGTCCGAGCAGCGCGTCTTGTAGGTCGAGTAGAAGAGCTCTTTTCCGCCCTGGAAGGCCAGCAGCACGGCGCCGTTGGTGATGATGACGCTCAGGAGGCTGCGCTTGACCTCGGGTCGCCCGTCGCAGATGGCGCGGAGCTTGGTCATGGCGCGCTCGAGCGCGGTCATCACCTCGTCGACCGTGAAGTTGCCGCCGAGGGGCCCGAACTGGCAGAGCTCGGTCAGGAACAGGAAGAAGATCCGCTCGCTGTCGGTGTCGCCGAGGAGGAAGCGCCGGAGCCGCGGGGCGATGGCGTCCTCGACCTCGGCGCGGACGTCCTCGAACCTCGGGATGTCGCCGTTGTGGGCGAAGACCCAGCGCCCGTACTGAAACGGGTGGGAGTTCAGGACCGAGAGGTTGCCCTGGGTGGCCTGACGCACGTGCGCGACGACGGTCTCGGAGCTGACGAGCCCGCTGACGCGCCGGAAGAGCGTCGAGTCCATGGCGCCCGTGGCGCTCTTCGTCAGGTGCGGCGCGCCGTCGACGTAGTAGGCGACGCCCCACCCGTCGCGGTGGTTCTGGCTCTGGACCGCCAGGGCGTTGTCCGCCTGCACCAGGGACCGGTGGACCTGGCTCTGAATGACGCTGCGAAACCCGAACATCCTGCACATGGGCCGCAGCATAGCAGCATTCGGTTACCAGGGCGCCAGGAACGCGGCCCGGCGAGCCCTCGCCGACCACGGGTCGCGGGGTTGGAGTGCGCGGCGGGGGATCGCGCCCCCGGAAACGGAGACGCCCGGCCTCGCGCGTGGCGGGACCGGGCGTCTCGTCGGTCGTGATGCTGGGGCCTAGAAGACCACGTTGAGCGTCGAGCGGTCGCCGCTCTTGATGGAGGCGGCGCGGGCGCGGACGCGCGGCAGGATGTTGTGCACGAAGAAGCGCGCGGTGGCGACCTTGCCGTGGAGGAAGCGGGCCTCGTCGTCGTCGGCGAGGAAGTGGCCGAGCTTCTCGTCGAGCGGGTCGATGTCCTTCGACTGCAGGCGGGCGTCGTAGAGCTTGGTGGCGGTGATCGCCTGGCGCAGGAGCAGCCACGCCACGAGGGTGTCGCCGAACATCTGCAGGAAGTTCGTGGCGTGGAAGGCCGGGTAGTCCACGTCGCCCTTCATCATGGACTGGCCGAAGCCCATCGCGGCCGACGCCATTGCGTCGCGGGCCTTGCCGAGGGCGACGAGCTCCTCCTTGAACGGGCCGTCCTTGGCGGGCCCGTTGATGAGCTTGTTCACCTCGTTGAGCATCGTCATCATCATGACGCCGCCGCCGCGGCTGATCTTGCGGCCGAGGAGATCCATGGCCTGCACGCCGTTGGTGCCCTCGTAGATGCTGGCGATCTTCACGTCGCGGAGGAGCTGCTCGACGCCGTACTCGCGGATGTAGCCGTAGCCGCCGTGCACCTGGACCGCCATCTCGCAGGCGCGGAAGCCCTCGTCGGAGCACCACGCCTTGATGATCGGCGTGAGGATCTCGACCTGGTGCATGAAGCGCTTCTGCTCTTTGTCGTCCGCGGCGGTCTCGGCGCGGTCCATGCAGTAGGCGCCGTAGAGCATGAGCGCCCGGCCGCCCTGGTTGATGGCGCGGATGTTCATGAGCATCCGCTTGACGTCGGGGTGCTCGATGATGGCGACGCGCTCGGGGTTGGCCTTGCGGGCGTCGGCGAGGCGGGTGCCCTGGACGCGCTCCTTGGCGTAGCGGACGGCCCACTCGTAGGCGAGCCCGGACTGGGCGACGCCCTGCATGCCGACCGCGATGCGCGCCTCGTTCATCATCTGGAACATGATGCGCAGGCCCTCGCCCTGGCCGCCGAGGAGCCAGCCCTCGCAGTCGCCCTCGTCGCCGAAGGCGAGCGAGCAGGTCGCCGAGCCGTGGATGCCGAGCTTCTCCTCGACGCCGACGCAGGTGACGTCGTTGCGGCCGAGGATCTTGCCGTTGGCGTCGACCTTCATCTTCGGGACGATGAAGAGGGAGACGCCGCGGTGGTCCATGGGGTCGCCGTCGACGCGGGCGAGCACCATGTGGACGATGTTCTCGGTGATGTCCTGGTCGCCGCTCGAGATGAAGATCTTCTGGCCCTGGATCTTGTAGAAGCCGGGCTTGCCCTCGATGGGGGTGGCCGAGGTCTTCAGGTCGGGGACGGCGGTACCGGCGCCCGGCTCGGTGAGGCACATGGTGCCGGCCCAGGTGCCCTCGAGCATCCGCTCGAAGTAGAGCGCCTTCTGGTCGGCGGTGCCGTACTCGAGGACGAGCCCCATGGCGCCGTGGGTGAGGCCCGGGGTGAACATGAAGTTCACGTTGGCCGCGGTGAAGAGCTCCTGCGCCGCGATGTGGACGGCCACCGGGAAGCCCTGCCCGCCCTCGTCGGCGCTGACCGACAGGCCGTTCCAGCCGCTCTCGCTGAAGATCTTGTAGGCTTCCTTGAAGCCCTTGGGCAGCCGCGGCGTGCCGTCGACGAGCTTGACGCCCTCGCGGTCGCCCGACTGGTTGACGGGGAAGAGCACCTCGGCGGCCTGGGTGTAGGCCATGTCGAGGACGTCGCTCATCACCTCGGCGTCGAGATCCTGGAAGCGCTCGGACTGCGTGAGCCCGCCGACGTTCAGGAAGTCGAAGAGGTTGAACCTGATATCCCGCATATCGGCGTAGAACTCGGCCACGGTGTGCTCCTTTATGGCATCTCGGCTCGCATACGACCTGAGGCAACAGGTATAGATCGGCAGGGTCGGAAAGCAAGCGAAAATGAATGACGGCTCAATCACCGCCAGCCCGGAGCAGAAGATGGCCTCGAACCCGCTGAAAGCACGTGAAGATCTGCACGCCTGGCGCGAGCGGCAGCCGACCAACCTGTTCACCTCGGATCGCCAGCTCGTCAGGCTCCTGCGCGCGACCCTGGGCGAGGAGCGGTTCGCCAAGCATCGCGCGCACTTCGAGGCGTTCGGCGGCGTCGTAGCGGGCCCCCTCGACGAGGCGGCGATCGTCAACAACCGTACGACGAACCTTCCGGAGCTCGAGCGCTGGTCCCCGCTCGGCGAGCGGATCGAGGCCGTGGCGCACCACCCGAGCTACCACGACTGCGGCCGCCACATCTACGAGGACGGCGAGGTCATCGCCGCCTACGCCGAGCCGGCGTCCAACACGCGGGCGATGGCGCTCTTCTACCTGTCGAGCCACGTCGGCGAGGCCGGGCACAACTGCCCCGTCGCCTGTACCGCCGGCGTGGTCAAGGCGCTGGGCGCCGAGGGGAGCGAGGCGCTCAAGGCGCGCTGGCTGGGCGGCGTGCTCACGAAGGACTACCCGGAGCGCCTCGACGGCGCCCAGTTCGTGACCGAGGTGCAGGGCGGCTCCGACGTCGGGCTCAACGCCGTGGTCGCGACGCCGGACGGCGAGGGCTTCGGGACGACGCGCTGGCGGATCACCGGCGAGAAGTGGTTCTGCTCGAACTCCGACGCCGACCTCATCCTGATGACCGCCCGGGTCGCGGGTGGCGGCACGCGGGGCCTGGGGCTCTTCCTGGTGCCCCGGCTCCTCGAGGACGGGACGGTCAACCACTTCAACGTCCGGCGGCTCAAGGACAAGATCGGGACGCGCTCGATGCCCTCGGGTGAGATCGACTTCGTCGGTGCCATCGGCTACGCGGTCGGCCCGGTCGACCAGGGCTTCCGCACGCTGATGGCGCAGGTCATCAACACCTCGCGCCTCTACAACACCGTCGGGACGGCGGGGATCGCCCGGCGGGCGAGGCTCATCGCGCAGGCCTACGCCCAGAGCAGGGTCGCCTTCGGCCAGCCTATCGCGCGCTTCCCGCTCGTCCAGGAGATGGTCGCGCGGATGCGGGGCGCCAGCCAGGCGCTGACGGCCGGCGCGATGCGCATCGCCCATCATCTGGACAAGGAGGAGCGGGGCGAGCTGAGCGACGTCGAGCGGGCGTGGCTCCGGGTCGGCACGAACCTCGCGAAGATGCGCTCGTGCCAGCACTCGCATCGGGTCGTACTGACGGCGATCGAGACCCTCGGCGGCAACGGCGCCATCGAGTCCTTCAGCGTCCTGCCGCGGCTCCTGCGCGACAACGTCGTCTACGAGAACTGGGAGGGCACCCACAACACGCTCATCGCGCAGACCCACCGGGACTTCGCGAAGCACCGCCTGCACGAGCCCTTCATCGCCGTGCTGCGGCGCGATCTGACGACCGGGGACGCCGCCATCGACGCGGCGCTCGAGCCGGCGCGCGCGGCCATCGACCGGGCCGAGGACGCGCTCGGGTCGATCCTCGCCCTGCCCGACCCGGGCACCGCGGCGCTGATGCTCCGCCCCCACGTCGAGCGCCTCGGCGACGCGCTGTTCGCTGGCGCCTTCGCCCAGGATCTCCTGACCGAGGAGGACGCCGACCGCCGCGCCGCCGAGCTCGACGTCCTGACGGTTTTCGTCGACGAGCACCTGCGCGTAGCCCGTCCGGACCCGGATCAGGCGACGGCCGCGCGCTTCGCCCGCGTCATGGAGCTCGACGGCTGAGCCTCGCGCCGAGGCCTATGCCCCGAGCGTCGCTTCTGTAACCCGCCGCGCTCGCGCGACGCCGCGCCGCGAGCCGATGGGAGAGGTGCGTGCTGGCGTCCGGCGAGCGCCGAGTCAACAATTAGCTATCGCCGCAATGCGCAAAAAAGCTACTCTGCAAAACATGAGGAGTATCAGAAAGCTCCGTCGCTCGTGCGGGCGGGGATGGAGCGGCTCTCCGAACATCGATGCCAGGTCTGACGCGCCGGTTCTCCGGCTGCCTCGGGCCCTCGTGCGTTCGGTCGGGGATGGAGTGAAGCGATGCGGCTCTTGGCGTGGGTGGGCATTGTCGGTCTCGTCGCGCTGACGCGCGGTTGCGGAGACGAACCGATCCCGACCGTGACGGGCGGGCTCGAGGTGAGCGTGGCGGCGCTCGATCTGAGGGGCGTCGGCGACGTCGTCTGGGACGTCGAGGTCCTCAACGGCGACGACGAGCGGGTCTGGGAGCGCCGACTGACGTCCTCGCGCTATGGCGACGGCGCGGGCAGCGCGAGCTACGTCGGCTCGTGTGACGCCGAGGCGGCGGTCGCCGACAACGAGGTCCGCGTCTGGGTGGTCGGGGTCTACGCGTCCGCCGTCAGCGACCCGGGCGAGTTCGCGAGCGGGGCGACCTCCGGGATCGGCGCGGTCGTCGGTGAGGCGCTGCCGTTCGAGAACCCGACGGCGGCCGGCCCGCTCACCCGCGAGGTGCGCTGCGAGGAGAACGCGGACGCGGCGGTCGCCTTCGACGTCGCGTTGATGCGCCCGGCCGAGCAGGGGTTCTTCGACATCGCCATCAGCTTCGGCGACGTCTTCTGCTCGGCGAAGTTCGACTGCTGTCAGGAGAACGCGAGCGGGACGGCCTGCGTCGAGCCCATCACGCTGCTCTTCGACGAAGAGGGGACGCGCGCCTCCACCATGGTCCTCGGCTTCGCGTGCGTGGCGCCGGCGGGGGGCCCCGATCCGCTGCTCCTCATCGACGCGCTCGAGCTCGACTGCACCTCTCCGTCCGCGGAGAGCTTCGAGGCCGACCTGTCGCTCGCCCCGGCGGGGCCGGCGGGCAATCAGTGTACGGCCGGCGCGATGGCGACGTGTACCGACGTCGTAACGGCGGTCGACGGCGTGGCGGCGGACGACTACCTCTTCCAGGTCGCCGTCTTCCGGGGCGTCGAGGACCAGGACTCGGCGGGCGACCCGATGCAGCTCCTCTACTGGAACATCGCGCTCGGCGTGAGGGAGCCGGCCATCGACGGGTGCTGGCTCCGGACGCGCGGGACGGCCGACGACACGGGCGTCACCGACAACGGCGTGGTCGCGGCGGGCTCGGTCTACCCGTACGTGCAGTGGGAGGTCGACCTCGAGACGTGCATGGCCGAGGAGCTCGTCTTCGGCGACGCGGGCGCGATGGTCCGGGCCGATTACGCAGGGATCGGCGAGGCGCTGGCCTTCGGCTACGCCTTCGGCCCGGGGATGCCGGCCGGGTCCTTCTGCGCGGCGGCGTGCGACGCTCCGCCGGGCGAGTGCTGGCTCCCGTTGGGGGCGTGCGGCGCGGGCGGGGCCTGCGAGTATGTCCCGCGGGCCGCGGGCTACGCGTGTACCGAGGACGACAACCCGTGCACCGTCGCCGCCTGTGACGGCGATGGGGCGTGCGTGATCGCGCCAGGGAACGCCGGGGCGACCTGCCGGGCGGCGGTCGGGGCGTGTGATCTGGCCGAGAGCTGTGACGGCAGCTCGTCCGCCTGCCCGGCCGATGGGCTCGCGGCGGCCGGGGCCGAGTGCCGGGCCAGCCAGGGCGGCTGCGACCCGCCCGAGCTCTGCGACGGCTTCGGGGCCGACTGTCCGGTCGACACGCTGTTCGGCGCCGGGGTCGTCTGCCGGGACGCCGAGGGCCCGTGCGACATCCCCGAGACCTGCGACGGCGCGACCGCGAGCTGCCCGCCGCCGACGCAGTCCTACTGCGGCGAGTGCGGGGCGGCGGACGGTCAGAGCTACGTCGCCGCGCCGACCGTGGACCTGTGCGACGCCGGCGCGGCGAGCGCGGTCGGCGGAGAGGGGCCGTATGCGTGGAGCTGCGCGGGCGCCGAGGGCGGCGCGGACGCGAGCTGCGCCGCCGACCGGAGCTGCGCGGCCGGGATCGTGGCGTGGGGCGTCGGGTGCTCGTTCAGCGCGGGCGAGCAGCCCCACGGGTACGTGGTCGACGTCGCGAACGAGGCGATGGGCTTCGTCGGCGACGCCGAGCTCGGCTGCCAACAGGGGAGCTGGGAGACCGCCGACGCGACGTGCGAGCTCACCGTCAACGCGGCCTGCGGGGCGGCGGCCCTGCAGAGCACCACCGACCCGCCGGACGCAGACCTGTGCGCAAGCGGCGTGGCCAGCGCGGTCAGCGGCGACGGGCCCTTCGGGTGGACGTGCTCGGGGGCCGGCGGGGGCACGGACGCGAGCTGCGAGTCCCACCGGAGCTGCCTCGGCGCGACCCTGAGCTGGGCGAGCTGCGCGGCGGGCGTCGGGACGTCGTATCACGCCGACGTGATCGCGTTGGCCAACACCGAGGCGGAGTTCAGCGGCTCCGCCACCGCGACGTGCGATGAGGGCAGCTGGAGCCTCGGCGGAACGAGCTGCGACGCCGTCGTGGACGGCGTGTGCGGGACCGCCGACGGCGGCAGCACGCTCAGCGCGCCTGCAGCGAACCTGTGTGCCGCTGGCTCGGCGAGCGTGGTCACCGGTTCGGGCCCGTTCACGTGGACCTGCGACGGCGCGTTCGGCGGGACGACCGCCAGCTGCGGCTCGCACCGAAGCTGCGACGCCGAGACGCTGAGCTGGGACACCTCGTGCTCGGCCTCGCGGTCGGCTCAGGAGCACGGCTTCAGCGACACCCTCGCGAACACTGCGGCCGGCTACAGCGGCGCCGCGACGACGAGCTGCAGCGAGGGCAGCTGGAGCCTCAGCGGCACGAGCTGCGACGCCGTCGTGAACGGCGCCTGCGGGACCGCCGACGGCGGGAGCACCCTCAGCGCGCCCTCGTCGAGCCTGTGCAGCGCTGGCTCCGCGAGCAGCGTGACTGGAACGGGCCCCTACAGCTGGACATGCGTCGGCGCATTCGGCGGGACGACCGCCAGCTGCGGCTCGCACCGAAGCTGCGACGCCCAGACGCTGAGCTGGGACACCTCTTGCTCGGCCTCGCGGTCGGCTCAGGAGCACGGCTTCAGCGACACCCTCGCGAACACTGCGGCCGGGTTCAGCGGCGCCGCGACGACGAGCTGCAGCGAGGGCGCCTGGAGCCTCAGCGGCACGAGCTGCGACGCCATCGTGAACGGCGCCTGCGGGACCGCCGACGGCGGGAGCACCCTCAGCGCGCCCTCGTCGAGCCTGTGCAGCGCTGGCTCCGCGAGCAGCGTGACTGGAACGGGCCCCTACAGCTGGACATGCGTCGGCGCATTCGGCGGGACGACCGCCAGCTGCAGCTCGCACCGGAGCTGCCCCGATCAGGGGCTGACCTGGGACACCTCGTGCTCCGCCTGGAACGTGAGTCAGTCACACGGCTTCAGCGACAGCGTCGCAAACACGGCCCCCGGCTTCAGCGGCGCCGCCACCATGACCTGTGACGAGGGCAATTGGGTGGTCAGCGGCACGAGCTGCGAAGCCATCATCAACGGCGCTTGTGGCGCCGCCGATGGCGGGAGCACGCTCGGCGCCCCGTCGTCGAGCCTGTGCAGCGCTGGCTCGGCGAGCAGCGTGACTGGATCGGGTCCCTACAGCTGGACCTGCGTCGGCGCGTTCGGCGGGACGACCGCCAGCTGCAGCTCGCACAGAAGCTGCGCGGCCGAGACGCTGAGCTGGGACACCTCGTGCTCGGCCTCGCGGACCAGCCAGCCCCACGGCTTCAGCGCCTCGCTGACCAACACAGCGACCGGCTACAGCGGCGCGGCGACGACGAGCTGCAGCGAGGGCGCCTGGAGCCTCAGCGGCACGAGCTGCGACGCCATCGTGAACGGCGCCTGCGGGACCGCCGACGGCGGCAGCACGCTCGGCGCCCCGTCGTCGAGCCTGTGCAGCGCTGGCTCCGCGAGCAGCGTGACTGGAACGGGCCCGTACAGCTGGACCTGCGCCGGCGCGTTCGGCGGGACGACCGCCAGCTGCAGCTCGCACCGGAGCTGCGCGACCCAGACGCTCAGCTGGGACACCTCGTGCTCGGCCTCGCGGACCAGCCAGGCCCACAGCTTCAGCGCCTCGTTGACCAACACGGCGGCCGGGTTCAGCGGCACCGCGACGACGAGCTGCAGCGAGGGCAGCTGGGGCCTCAGCGGCACGAGCTGCGACGCCGTCGTGAACGGCGCCTGCGGGACCGCCGACGGCGGGAGCACCCTCAGCGCGCCGTCGTCGAACCTGTGCACCGCTGGCTCGGCGAGCATCGTGACTGGATCGGGCCCCTACAGCTGGACCTGCGTCGGCGCGTTCGGCGGGACGACCGCCAGCTGCGGCTCGCACCGGAGCTGCGCGGCCGAGACGCTGAGCTGGGACACCTCGTGCTCGGCCTCGCGGACCAGCCAGGCCCACGGCTTCAGCGCCTCGTTGACCAACACGGCGACCGGCTACAGCGGCGCCGCGACGACGAGCTGCAGCGAGGGCGCCTGGAGCCTCAGCGCCACGAGCTGCGACGCCATCGTGAACGGCGCCTGCGGGACCGCCGACGGCGGGAGCACCCTCAGCGCGCCCTCGTCGAGCCTGTGCAGCGCTGGCTCCGCGAGCAGCGTGACTGGAACGGGCCCCTACAGCTGGACATGCGTCGGCGCATTCGGCGGGACGACCGCCAGCTGCGGCTCGCACCGCAGCTGCGCGACCCAGACGCTCAGCTGGGACACCTCGTGCTCGGCCTCGCGGACCAGCCAGGCCCACGGCTTCAGCGCCTCGCTGACCAACACGGCGACCGGCTACAGCGGCGCCGCGACGACGAGCTGCAGCGAGGGCAGCTGGAGCCTCGGCGGAACGAGCTGCGACGCCGTCGTGGACGGGGTGTGCGGGACCGCCGACGGCGGCAGCACGCTCAGCGCGCCTGCAGCGAACCTGTGTGCCGCTGGCTCGGCGAGCGCGGTCACCGGTTCTGGCCCGTTCACGTGGACCTGCGTCGGCGCGTTCGGCGGGACGACCGCCAGCTGCGGCTCTCATCGGAGCTGCGCGACCCAGACGCTGAGCTGGGACACCTCGTGCTCGGCCTCCCGGACCAGCCAAGCCCACGGCTTCAGCGCCTCGTTGACCAACACGGCGACCGGCTACAGCGGCGCCGCGACGACGAGCTGCAGCGAGGGCGCCTGGAGCCTCAGCAGCACGAGCTGCGACGCCGTCGTGAACGGCGCCTGCGGGACCGCCGACGGCGGGAGCACCCTCAGCGCACCGGCGTCGAGCCTGTGCAGCGCTGGCTCGGCGAGCAGCGTGACCGGGTCGGGGCCCTACAGCTGGACCTGCGTCGGGGCGTTCGGCGGGACGACCGCCAGCTGCAGCTCGCACAAGAGCTGCGCGACCCAGACGCTCAGCTGGCAGACCTCGTGCTCGGCCTCGCGGACCAGCCAGGCCCACGGCTTCAGCGCCTCGTTGACCAACACGGCGACCGGCTACAGCGGCGCGGCGACCACGAGCTGCAGCGAGGGCAGCTGGGGCCTCAGCGGCACGAGCTGCGACGCCGTCGTGAACGGCGCCTGCGGGACCGCCGACGGCGGGAGCACCCTCAGCGCACCGGCGTCGAGCCTGTGCAGCGCTGGCTCGGCGAGCACCGTGACTGGATCGGGCCCCTACAGCTGGACCTGCGTCGGCGCGTTCGGCGGGACGACCGCCAGCTGCAGCTCGCACCGCAGCTGCGCGACCCAGACGCTGAGCTGGGACACCTCGTGCTCGGCCTCCCGAACCAGCCAAGCCCACGGTTTCAGTGCCTCGTTGACCAACACGGCGGCCGGCTACAGCGGCGCCGCGACGACGAGCTGCAGCGAGGGCGCCTGGAGCCTCAGCGGGACGAGCTGCGACGCCGTCGTGAACGGCGCCTGCGGGACCGCGAACGGCGGGAGCACCCTCAGCACGCCGTCGTCGAACCTGTGCAGCGCTGGCTCGGCGAGCAGCGTGACCGGGTCGGGGCCCTACAGCTGGACCTGCACCGGCGCGTTCGGCGGGACGACCGCCAGCTGCAGCTCGCACCGGAGCTGCGCGACCCAGACGCTGAGCTGGGACACCTCGTGCTCGGCCTCGCGGACCAGCCAGCCCCACGGCTTCAGCGCCTCGCTGACCAACACGGCGACCGGCTACAGCGGCGCCGCGACGACGAGCTGCAGCGAGGGCGCCTGGAGCCTCAGCGGCACGAGCTGCGACGCCGTCGTGAACGGCGCCTGCGGGACCGCCGACGGCGGGAGCACCCTCAGCGCGCCGTCGGCGAACCTCTGCGACGCCGGGGCCCCATCCTCGGTGACGGGATCGGGCCCCTACAGCTGGACCTGCGTCGGCGCGTTCGGTGGGACGACCGCCAGCTGCAGCTCGCACAGAAGCTGCGACGCCGAGACGCTGAGCTGGGACGCCTCGTGCTCGGCCTCGCGGACCAGCCAGGCCCACGGCTTCAGCGCCTCGTTGACCAACACGGCGACCGGCTACAGCGGCGCCGCGACGACGAGCTGCAGCGAGGGCGTCTGGAGCCTCAGCGCCACGAGCTGCGACGCCGTCGTGAACGGCGCCTGCGGGACCGCGGACGGCGGGAGCACGCTGAGCGCGCCGTCGTCGAACCTGTGCACCGCTGGCTCGGCGAGCACCATGACTGGATCGGGCCCCTTCAGCTGGACCTGCGTCGGGGCGTTCGGCGGGACGACGGCGAGTTGCAGCTCGCACCGCAGCTGCGCGACCCAGACGCTGAGCTGGGACACCTCGTGCTCGGCCTCCCGAACCAGCCAAGCCCACGGTTTCAGCGCCTCGTTGACCAACACGGCGGCCGGCTACAGCGGCGCCGCGACGACGAGCTGCAGCGAGGGCGCCTGGAGCCTCAGCGGCACGAGCTGCGACGCCGTCGTGAACGGCGCCTGCGGGACCGCCGACGGCGGCAGCACGCTCAGCGCGCCCTCGTCGAACCTGTGCAGCGCTGGCTCGGCGAGCAGCGTGACCGGGTCGGGGCCCTACAGCTGGACCTGCGTCGGGGCGTTCGGCGGGACGACCGCCAGCTGCAGCTCGCACAGAAGCTGCGCGACCCAGACGCTGAGCTGGCAGACCTCCTGCTCGGCCTCCCGGTCGAGCCGGACCCACGGCTTCATCGGGGCGCTGTCGAACACGGCGCCGGGCTACTCGGGGAGCGCGACCTCGACCTGTGACGAGGGCAGCTGGGTTCTCACGGGGACGAGTTGCCAGCAGGTCATCAACGCCACCTGCGGCTCGGCCGCGAACGGCAGCACCGCGGTCGCTCCGACCGCCCACCTCTGCGCGACGGGCACGCCCGGCCCGGTCGGTGGCTCCGGCCCGTACGGGTGGCTCTGCTACGGCTCCGGCGGCGGCTCGACCACGGGGTGTCAGTCCAACCGCAGCTGCGTCACCACGACGCTCTCGTGGAGCACGTACTGCTCGGTCTACGTCGCGACCGAGGCCCATGGCTACGGCGCGACTCTCAGCAACACCGCCTCCGGGTACAGCGGCGGCGCCACGGTCTCCTGCGACCAGGGCTCGTGGAGCACGACCCCGCTCTCCTGTGTCGAGATGATCGACGGCGTCTGCGGCGCCGCCGACGGCACCAGCGGCGACGCGGCGCCGACCAGCGGCTTGTGCGCGGTCGGTGCGGCGAGCTCCGTCACCGGCTCCGGGCCCTATACCTGGACCTGCTCGGGCTCGGGCGGCGGCGCCGCGGCGAGCTGCACGGCCCACAAGAGCTGCGCGCTCGGGCTCGTCACCTGGGACACCGTCTGTCTGAGCCTCCCGGACGCCGCCGACCACGGGGCGAGCCAGGCCATCACGAGCGACTTCGGAGGCTATAACGGCTCGGCCACCGCCACCTGTGACGAGGGGAGCTGGGCGCTCAGCGACGCTTTCTGCACGTCCTGCGGTCCAGCCGACGGCGGCAGCTCGCTGACCGCGCCGTCCGGGACCACGACGCTGTGCTCGTCGACGGCGAACACCATGACCCCGACAGCCGTGACCGGAGCCGGCCCGTACACCTGGAGCTGTCAGTCCTTGGTCAACAGCCAGGTCCGCACCGACAACTGCAGCTCGAACCGGAGCTGCGCCGCAGGACAGATCACGTGGCCACCGGGCTGCTACGGGCCCATGGCCGCTGACCAGCCCCACGGGTTCAGCGGCGTGGTCGCCAACAAGAACTACCCGGCCTACACGAAGGCGTCGACGACGACCGCGACCTGCAACCAGGGCACCTGGACGACCAGCGGCAGCACCTGCGAGCCGAGCTTCCAGCTTCCTTAGGGCCGCGCCAAAGAACCAGCTCGTCTCCTGGTCGGCGGATCTGCCGACCAGGAGACGACCGACGACTGAGAAGACGCCTGGTCGGCCTACGTCCTCGGCGAACCGCCCAGCGCGACGCCCGCTCGGCCATCAAACCGAGCTGCTCGGCGCGGGCCTCCCGGCCGGAAGCGACACGCGCCGCGGTCCCGGACCCTCGTCCGAAACCGCGGCGCGGTGGGCTCACGTCGCCGGAGGCCGGCGCTACTCGGGCGCGATCTCGTTGAGGAAGAGCCCCGAGCCGAGCTTCGGCTCGAACCACGTCGACTTCGGCGGCATGATCAGGTCCGCGTCGGCGACAGCGAAGAGCTCGTCGAGCGAGGTCGGGAACATCGCGAAGGCGACGCCCCCGCCGTTGGCGTCGACCCGGCGCGCGAGCTCGGCGGTCCCGCGGCTGCCGCCGACGAAGTCGATCCGCTCGTCGGTGCGCGGGTCCGCGATCCCGAGGATCGGCCCGAGGAGCTGATCCTGGAGGATCGCGACGTCGAGGCGCCCGATCGGGTCGTCCTCGGGGACGATGGCCGGCTTGGCGGTCAGCCGCCGCCACGCCCCGTCGAGGTACATGCCGAAGCCGTGGCGCGCCTCGGGGGCCGGCGCGGCGCCCGGCTCGCCGATATCGAAGCGCTCGCCGACCGCCGCCAGGAACGCCGCACTGTCGAGGCCGTTGAGGTCTACCACGACGCGGTTGTAGTCGAGGATCCGGAGCTGGTCGTCGGGGAAGACGACCGCCAGGAACTGCTGCCACGGTCCGTCACCGAGGCCCTTGGCGACCAGCTGGTCGCGGGCGCGGGCGGCGCTGGCGGCGCGGTGGTGCCCATCGGCGATGTAGAAGGCGTCGAGGGGCGCGAAGGCGTCGGCGAGCGCCGCCACCTCTTCGGACGGGACCGGCCAGATGGTGTGGACGACGCCGTCGTCCTTACCGGTGACCTCGACGCTCGGCGGGCCGGCCGTCAGCCGCTCGGCCACGTCGCGGAGGGCGGCCGACGCGCGGCATGCCAGCAGGATCGGGCCGGTCTGGGCGCCGCACGCGAGGATGTGGCGCGTCCGGTCGTCCTCCTTGGCGGCCCGGGTGAGCTCGTGCCGCTTGATACGCCCCGCGCGGTAGTCGTCGACGCTGACCGCGCCCACGAACCCCGTCTGGACGTGGCCGCCCTGACGCAGACGATAGATCCAGAGCGTCTCGCCCGGATCCCGCACGAGCACCCCCTCGGCGAGCATCCGCTTCAGGGCCTCGCCCGCCAGGGCGTAGACCGCGTCACCGTGCGGATCGGCGTCGTCCGGGAGGTCGATCTCGGCGCGCGAGATGTGAAAGTAGCAGGCCGCGTTACCCTCGGCGTACGCCCGAGCCTCGGCCGTCGAGACGACGTCGTACGGCGGGCTCAGGACGCGCTGCGCGTGGGCGGGCGCGGGACGAATGGCGCGGAAGGGGTAGAGCTTCATGCCCCGGGTATACGCCCGGGACGACGCCCGCGCCAAGCTCGACTTGGGCACGCTCGGCTCGCGCCCGCCGCACGGGGCACGGCGGCGCGTCGACCCGGCCCGACAGGAGACCGCCGGAGCGTGCCCCGGATGACTCGTCGGCCGGGGAGCCGTGCAGCGAGGGCAGACCGCGCCCCCGCGAGAAGAAACCGCATAATTCTAGATTCTTACTTGACAGCCCTGGGGTGAAAATCGCGTTCGGCGAGGCCGGTTCTGCCAGATCGACCATGGGCGGGTCTGGCGGGCCGCTGGTGGGCGTGATCGGCGAGATGGGTCTCGCGAGGTGGGTTCGGGCGCGAAACGGCCGTGAAGGGGGCGCCCTGAGGTCGCTCGGAACCGCATGGTATAAGGGTCGCGTGAAGAACCAGACCACGAGCGCACCAGCCTGGCTCGTCGAGATGGACCGGCGACTCGTCGCGCTGTCTCGTTCGGCGGGGGCCTTGCGGCTGGCGATTGGCGACGCGCTGCGATTGCTGCGCGAGACGGGTGAGTATCTCGAGCTCGGGTTCTCCTCGGTCGGGGCCTACGGCTTCGAGCGTATCGGTCGCAAGCCCCGCTGGGTCGACGAGTCGGCGCGGGTCGCCGCTCGGTTGGTCGGGCTGCCCGGGCTGCGAGCGACGTTGGAACGAGGCGAGCTCGGGTGGTCGATGGTCGAGCTCCTGGCTCGAGATGCGACGCCGGAGACCGAGGCGCAGCTCATCGCCGAAGCGCGCGGGAAGACCGTGCGAGCGATGCGCGAGCGGCTGGCCGGGCGCTCCGACGACGGCGAGGCCGAGCCCGCGGCTCTCGAGGCCGGTGACGAACAGCGGACGCTGCAGGTCAGCGTGGACAGCGTGACGGCGTGGGCGTTCGAGGCGACTCGGAGCCTGCTCCGGACGCGCTTCGGCGTCCTCGGCGACGACGCGATGGTCGAGGCCCTGCTCGCCGAGGCGATGTCGACCTTGCTGGCTCGGCACCCGGAGCTGACCTGCCGACTGGACAGCGCGACGCGGGCCGAGGCCTGGGACCAGCGGCGCGAGCTGGAGCGCCGGCTGGCCGAGCTGCTCGCCGAGGACGACTTCGCGGGGAGGGCCGAGGACCCAGCTCTTGCCGAGCTGATCGCCGGTTTCGTCGAAGACTCGGGGAGGAACGCTGGGCTGCCGCGGACGCCGGTCGCGCTCGACGCGCGCCTTCGCGAGCTGAACACACGCCTTCAGACCCGGGACCGGAGGGTAGGCGAGCTGGCGTCCGAGGTCTGGGGCAGCTCGGGGTGGCGGACGCTGGGGTACGCGAGCGCGGCGCAGTACGCGAACGAGCGGCTCGGGTGCTCGCTCGCGTCGATCAAAGCCCGGATGACGCTGGCGCGGCGGTGCAAGCGGTCCGTCCCCGAGGTCGCGCTGGCGCTCGACGACGGGGACATCGGCTACGAGGCGGCGCGGCTCGTCGCGCGGGTGGCCGACCGGGAAACGGTCTACGCCTGGCTCGACCGAGCGGCGACGCGGACGACCAAGCATCTCCGAGAGGAGGTCGAGATCATCGAGGCGGTCGCGCGCGCCGAGGGCGTGACGCCGGTGGGGTGCGAGCCGCCGGACGCGTCGCTGGTCGCCGAGTTCCAGGACCTCGAGCGCGGGATGCTCGACGGCACCGTCGCGGAGCTGGTCGTCAACGGCGGGCGGCTGTCGGGCTCGAGCCAGATATCCGTCAGGGGCGATGGCGAGACGAGCCAGATATCCGTCACCGATGATGGGCGCGGTCGCTGGGCTGGGATGGTCCCGCTGCGGATGCGCCTCCGGAGCGAGACGGTCGGGTTCTGGCGGGACATCGCGCGGCTCTTCGAGACGTCGGGAGAGGCTGGGAGCTTCGTCGACTTCCTGATTCGCGCGTTCTGGAGCGTCTGGCTCCGCCGGGACCCGGAGCGGGTGGCGTATCAGGACGTGTACGAGCGCGCGCGGCTGCGCTGCGAGTCACCGGTGTGCTCGAATCGGGACCTCACGCCACACCACCTGAAGTTCCGAGGCCACGGCGGTGGAGACGAGCGCTCCAATTTGGCTGGCCTCTGCGTGACCTGTCATCTCGAAATTCTACATCTCGGCCGCATGACAGCTGCGCCGCCGGCCCACGACATCCACTGGACGCTGGGTCGCGACGGCTTTCTCGAGATTCACGGCCGCGAGCTGCTCGGGTGATGTCGTTCAGCCAGAGTCCGAGGAGAGCGCGCTGTGGAGATGACGTCGGTGACGCCCCTGTGGACAACCCGCTCGCCCGGGGGGCTCGCAGGTTCCCCACGAGGGGCTTGGATAACCCCGCTCGCCCGGGGGGCTCGCTGGGTTACCCACACCGACTTGGAGAACCCGCTCGCCCGGGGGGCTCGCGGGTTCCCCACATCCCCACGAGCGCCAACGACGGCTGTTTTTCTCGTTGGGGGAGGCTGGAGAGGACGGGCCCGATGCACTCGGACGTGTGAACGCGCTGTGGAGATGACGTCGGTGACGCCCCTGTGGACAACCCGCTCGCCCGGGGGGCTCGCAGGTTCCCCACGAGGGGCTTGGATAACCCCGCTCGCCCGGGGGGCTCGCGGGTTCCCCACATCCCCACGAGCGCCAACGACGGCTGTTTTTCTCGTTGGGGGAGGCTGGAGAGGACGGGCGCGATGCACTCGGACGTGTGAGCCGCTGGAAACCACGGGCGCGACGCACTCGGACGTGTGAGCGCGCTGTGGAGATGACGTCGGTGACGCCCTGTGGACAACCCGCTCGCCCGGGGGGCTCGCGGGTTCCCCACATCCCCACGAGCGCCAACGACGGCTGTTTTTCTCGTTGGGGGAGACTGGAGAGGACGGGCGCGATGCACTCGGACGTGTGAGCCGCTGGAAA